>Ga0116229_10007421_pt1 | contig 17355 bp, 15 predicted proteins | sample S1TSphgellanicum_3_FD_87313 | JGI IMG/M metagenome (GOLD analysis project Ga0116229, IMG submission 87313) | Host-associated microbial communities from peat moss isolated from Minnesota, USA - S1T2_Fc - Sphagnum magellanicum MG | ecosystem: Host-associated > Plants > Peat moss > Unclassified... | reverse complement strand
TATGGCGCGGTGGAACCACACTGAAACCTTCCCGAACTCAGAGGTGAAACGCTGTCGCGGCGACGATAGTCTGGGGGTTGCCCCATGTCAAAATAGCTCGATGCCAGGTTTATATTTACACCAAAAGCCTCTCCCATGTTATATTTGGGAGGGGCTTTTGGCTATAACTCCTCCTATATTTAGACTTGATTATTAATTTATACCTTATTTCTAAATAATGCACTTGCTGTAATTTTAATGAACAGAGTATATTAAGGCAAAAGGTATTTAAAGCTATGGTTGATCATGATGACACTTCCAAGGTTAATTTGCTCTTGGGAAAGCAATTACCATTGCAGATTCTTTTGGTAGAGGATACAGTTGTAAATCAGAAGTTTGCTTTATTGGTACTCAAAAAAATTGGTTATCAAGCAGATGTAGTCGTGAATATTACAGAAGCGATCACAGCATTAACGCGTGCATACTATGATATTCTACTAATAGACGCACGATTGCTAGAAAAGTTTACAACAGAAATGAGTCGCTATTTTCATCAGCAACCAAATTCTCTCCAGTATCCCTATATTATTGCTATGACCACTAATCCTCAACATGTTGGCTCATACCATTTAGAAATTCATGTAGACGATTACATTAATAAACCTATACGAATGGAAGAATTAGTCCAAGCTCTGAATAAATGGAAAACGCGGACAACTTCTACAGACAAAAAACTTCCTAATTCCGTAGACCAAGAATCAAGCCATAGAGAATCTGATAGTTCAGTTATAGATATTATAGCCCTACAAGCGTTAAAGAATATGTTGGGGGGAGATACACAGGCTTTTACGGAGGTGATTAGTTGTTATTTGAGCGAGTCTCCTAAACTCCTACAGCTAATAAGCACATCAAGCACAAATCAAGATGCTCAAACGCTTTGGCAAACAGCACATAAATTTAAATCTAGTAGTGCTTCTATAGGAGCAAAAATAATTGCCCAACTTTGCTTACAAATTGAAGCCAAGGGACAAACAGGTAATTTAGTAGGTAGTGCAGAAATTGTGGCGCAGCTTTATCAAGAATATGAACAAGTAAAAATTGCTTTAGAAAAAATCAACAGTTAAGGCTGGTTTAGAACCAAAAATACTGTTTGAAATAAACCTACAATCAGACCCAAAATTCCTCCTAAAGCAACTATCGCCTGTAATTCATTCTTGACAATTCCCTCAATCCCCGCCTCCAACTCGGCTGGTGAGGTTGCTTTCACTCGCTCAACTATTACCCGATCTATTGATAATATGGGAATCACTTGCATTACGAGCGCTTCTAAGTCTCTTTCTAAATAACGTTCTAAAATTCCCGCTAATTCCTGAGAAACTAAATCTAGGGAACTATTGACAGCAGGTGAATTACTTAAACGGTTCAGCAGTATTACAGAGAGATTTTCCCAGTCTGTTGATGCAGTTAAGCCTTGAAGTAAATTACCTCCTCCAGCCAGTAAATATTGTCGCACGCTATCTCTCACCGTTTTGCGCAATTGACGAGCCGTACCAATAGGCAGATTTTGCAAAGACAGATTTTGCAACGTTTTCCTCATGCGATCGCGTATTTGTAAATCTTGAATCAACTCTTGTAACCTTTTGTTACTAGCATCTTTCTCATCTAAACAAAACGTGCGTAATCGGGACAGAGTATTGCGTAATCCAAACAGATTTGCAACTACCCAATAAGTACCGCTAGTTTTTTCGCGAAAACTTTCGTCAATAATTTGAATTGTCCGATCTGTGAGGAAGTCAATTATGGCTTGACGTAAAATATCTGGTGGTAAAACTACTTCTAATAACCAGTCAGCTAAACGCGTAGCCTGTGCTTCACTTAACTGGAATTCTAGGAGGATCTGGTCAAAAATTTGATTTATCTGTGTTTCTAAAAAGTCTTCTTTCTGTGCTAAGAGTTTGAAGAGGCGAGGTAATGACTCTCCCAAAAGATCTTGTAAAATTCCTGCCACTATTTTGGCACTTTGCTGATTCCTCTCACTCTGAGTTTGGGCGATCGCCAGTTGCAAAAGCCAAATAATAGCACTTTGTACCCGTTCAGTTCGTAAAAGCCGCCGAGCAATATTTTGTAACTCTTCAGGCGTGAGCAGCGCCTCCATAATTGTCCGGGAAATATCCTCAGCCAAACGTTCCTGATTACTAGGGATTAATCCAGGAGTGAAAGGTAATTTTTTTCCGAGAAAAAATATTGCTTTGTAGGGACGAAACAACATTTTTATGGCTATGTCGTTTGTATAATAGCCAATAATTCCGCCTAATATCGGAGCAGATAAATATAACCAAAGGTGAGACCAATCCACAATTTCACGTCTTACCTACTACTAGCACTCCCATCATACCGTGGGTAATAGGGTAGTGTGTCATATGAGAAAAACCAACTTGTTGAGCTAATGCGACTTGCTCTAGCCCATTAGGAAAGCGAGCTAAACTGGACTTAATGTAAGCATATTCTGCTTCTAACCCTAGATTTGCAGCTAAAAATACCACTATATTCTCCAAATACCACTGCTGAAAAAACTGCAAACTTTGATTACTCGGCTGATGAAAGTCTAAAATTGCCGCTTTTGCTCCTGGCTTGAGTACACGATGTATCTCCTCCAGGCTGCGACGTATATCCTTGACATTTCTTAACCCATAGCCCATCGTCACAGCATCAAATTGATTATCGGGAAAGGGTAAGTCAAGTACATCAGCTTCTACCCAATTGATCCCAGGTAGATGATAATGCCTTTTAGCCCGTTGTCGAGCAACTGCTAGCAGGTTACTAGAGAAATCTACAGCAGATAAACTCCCATTTATGCCAACATGTCGTGCTAACCCAAAGGTGAGATCGCCAGTTCCACAACACAAGTCTAAACAATTATCTCCTAGTTTAGCACCGCTCCACTTAACCGTCATTTCTTTCCAGATTTTGTGCTGACCCAAGCTTAACCAATCATTTAACTGGTCATATACTGGGGAAATCCGGTCAAACATAGTACGAATTTCTTCATTCATCCGATTTAACCGATTACTTGAGAATGACGGCTACTCACAAGCGCGATCGCTACCAGTTGAGCTGATAAGTGAATCAAAGTCAATTCGTCTTCTCTTAAAAAGGAAGGTTGTCGCCATTGTAATGACAATATGCTCAAAGTCTCACCTCTGTAGTTAATAGGTATGACTAAATGGGCTTGTATCCCCGCCTGTTTATATTGTTCCAAGCTATTTAACTTAGGATCTTTGGGTACGTTAAGAGATAACTGGACTTGACCACTAGCGATCGCTTCTTCAGTCAACGGATCTGATGCGAGAAAATCTTCCGCAATAGTCATTTCACTATAAATGCCCTTGGTATCTATCAAAGTTTTTTCTGTCAGAAGCTGTAAAATACAAGCATCTGCACTAAAAGCTTCACTAAATGCTTGGGCAACTGGGACAAGCATCTCCTTTAAACTAGTCGCTGCTTGAGTTACTTCTACTAAAATTGTGAGTAAATCGGTTTGGGCGTTGGCGCGACGTAGCTCTTCTGTACGTTGTTTGAGTAAATCATAAGTAGCAGCAGCCCTTTGCACTACTTCTTTGAGTTCTCCAGGGTCCCAAGGCTTAGTAATATACTTATATACCTGACCGGAATTAATTGCTTCCACTAAATCTTCAATATCAGTAAATCCTGTGAGGATAATTCTGACAGTATCGGGAAACTGGGGTAAGGTTTTGCTCAAAAACTCAGTTCCTTTCATTTCTGGCATTCTTTGATCGGAGATAATCACTGCTACCTCCCCTTCTGCTGCCAATATTTCCAGGGCACTTATACCACTATCAGCTTTAAGTACATTAAAATCACGACGAAAGGTACGATAAAGCAGATCTAAGTTATCTGGCTCATCATCTACCACTAGCATTTTTAGCTTTCTGGGACGTTCAAGATTCATCAATTGTTTACGAGCCTTTTCTGTTTCGAGATGGGGATTTGCCATAAGATAGATGTTCTACACCACTGCTTAGTTATATTTTATACAGAATTACCTTGAGAATAGCTTTGTTTATATCACATTTTACTTAAGGATCGTGCGAAAAAATATATATGGCTATATGACTTTCTTACATCCTAAAATAAAATTGTTGACTTTAACTTAAGATTTTTGATTTCTCTGGAGCTTTACCATAATCCATGACAATTTGGGTAATTAAAATTCTACTACTAGGCGTATAGCCAGATCAATACGCTGTACTAAGTTTAGGTTAGGCTGGAAATTAGCCCTGACTCTCATCAAGTTGAAGCAAGATTGCAAACCAGATCTATGACTGAAATACTTCTTAATCCTGAAAATTCTGAAAATACTACTAACGAAATAGTACAAGATTTACTGATTAAACTGAGACAAAAACAAGGTAATTGGGTGGAATGGGGACGAGCGATCGCCTACTTAACCAAGGCTGGATATAATCCCCAAGAAATTTTTGAAGCGACCGGGTTCGAGCCAATCCAGCAGAACCAAGTAATTGTAGGCGCTCAAGTTTACAATTCTTTAGAGAAAGAAGGTACTTCCGCTGCTGCGCTCACTCATTATGGGAATAGGGGTAGTGATGTCTTGTATGAACTACGCTTGCTAACTCACTCAGAACGGGCTGCTACTGCTGACCTTACCTTTACCCACAAAATTGACGCAGAAGAAGCACGAGATATTGCTAAAGCAATTAAAGATTATTCCCGGCTCTCAGTTTTACCAACAGGTTTTACATCCCATCCAGGAGACGCATTGGCTTATCACGCCTGGAAACTAACCAAACAAAATTCTGACCTGCAAGAAAGAACTCGTTTAATCGCTAGAGGCTTGCGCTTTGCTCATTCAGAAACAGCCAGAAAACAAATTGAGCAACTATTAGTCGATACAACTGTTGTTCCCCACCGTCCTGCACCCACTTTACCGTTTTACCGCTTAGAATCAGATGAGCATTTACCTCGAATTTTACCTGTAGTGGGTGAGTTACCCCTAACGCCAGAAGATATCAAAGCCGTACCGTTAATTACAGCAGTTGAGCCCTTTGGTATGGTTAAACATGTAGGTGAGCAAGCTTGGGTTGCTTTACCAGGATGGCAAGTTTTATTAGGAGCAGAAGATCCAGTTGCGATTATTGCTAGTAGCGACCTCTTCCCCAAAGCCATCCCTAGTAAACCAGAACCAGTTATCATAGTTGTGGACCGCGCCCAAAGAGAATGGGATATTTCCCACTACTTTATTTTTGAGCAAGATGGTCAAATTGATTTTCAGTGGTTTGAAACTGCGCCAGAATTTCTGTTATTGGGGAAAATTGTGGTGATGGTACGTCCTAAGAAAATCTTGGATGAAGAAATCACCAAGGATTCCTGGCAAATTGATGAATAAAGCATAACCTCATCTTTCTCCAATCTACTATGCAAAAATTAAGAGTGGGAGAAGGCATTACCAATCGCCTTTGCTCTCCCACTCCGCTATTGCCGCTGAAGCGTCTAGAAATGTTCATCAACATTGCTTGTTTTTTTAGGGGGTAACTTGTTGATTAACAGCAATGTATTTTGGATAATGAACCTTTCATTTGCGGCAAATACTAAACCTCATAATTAATTAGACAATCTTGTAAAAGAGAAATTAGCAAATTCAATTAATTCAGTAAAGAACTCGATAAATCTCTTGTTTTTGTTTGTCTCATATAATTTAGCTTGATTAGTTAGAGAGTGGTTGCCAAGTTGGCACTTTTATTTAATATTTGAGCAAGTGATCAATATGCAATATAATGCTGTTTTTGTAGCGATCGCCACAGTTAATCTAGCCAATTTAGTTAATTTTTATCATTTGTTACTGGAGTTAGAACCGGAAAAGCTTATTCCAGATATCTATGCTGAATTTCATCTAGTTAATTTCCAGCTAAGTATTTTTCAGCCTAAAGCTACACATAAAGCAGAATTTGCCACAGTCAGCAAAAGTCCGTTAAGTTTGTGTTTAGCCGTAAATAATTTAGAAACGGCGATGACCCAATTAACCAACTTGGGTCATCTCCCTGATGTGGAAATTTTTTCCACTGACTATGGTAGAGAAATCTACGCCTATGATCCAGATGGTAATCGCTTAATCCTATATCAACAACATTCTCCCCTCAACCAATGTCAATCAATCAAAACTATAAATTAAATCTAATTCAATGGTATCCTGGTCATATCGCTAAAGCAGAGAAGAACTTAAAGGAACAGCTAAAGCGTGTAGATGTAGTATTAGAAGTAAGGGATGCAAGAATTCCCCTCGCTACAAACCACCCACAAGTAAGTGAGTGGGTAGGAAACAAAGCTAGAGTTTTAGTGCTTAACCGCATAGATATGATTTTGCCCCAGGTGCGATCGCTTTGGACAAACTGGTTAAAAAATCAGGGAGAAGCACCAATATTCACTAATGCCCAAAGTGGACAAGAAATTGTACTGGTAGCTAAAGCCACACAAGCCACAGGTAAAGAAATCAACCAGCGAAGACAAGAAAGAGGTATGCTACCTCGTCCTGTACGTGCTGTAGTCATTGGCTTTCCCAATGTGGGTAAATCTGCTTTGATTAATCGGCTCATCGGTAAACGAGTTGTAGAGAGCGCCGCTCGTCCTGGTGTAACTCGTCAACTTCGCTGGGTGAGGATTTCTGAACAATTGGAATTACTGGATGCACCTGGTGTCATCCCGGCTAAACTTGAAGATCAAGCAGCAGCGGTTAAATTAGCCATTTGTGACGATATTGGAGAAGCATCCTACAATAATCAGACAATAGCAGCCGTATTTGTCGATATAGTCAACAAACTACAGGAAACTAGTCCAAATTTATTACCACCACACCCCTTGCTTTCTCGTTACGAAATTGATTCAATTATTTATACAGGTGAAGAATACTTGCAGGTTTTAGCAGAAAATCGTTACACAGGAGATTTAGAAAGAGCAGCAAGACACATTATTACTGATTTCCGCAAAGGCATGTTAGGTAAAATCCCCTTAGAACTACCGCCAAATTTAAACAACTAACTCGCCCAACATATTTGTGTCAGTAATTATGCCAAACTAACCGGCGATTATATAGTATACTACTTTTTAGTAAAATTTATTACTTAACTACTATTGTCAAATTTCCCCTGCACAAGAGCTCCCCTGCTCAGAAAGCTCCCCGGCTCCCCGGCTCCCCCCAGTATGGATGTATTGCACTCATGACTGAACTTGCACTTGTACTAAAAGAGGGAAATAATGAAACCTGGGTTTCAGTAAATAAAGATATATTTACTATTGGTCGTTTGTCAGAATGTGATTTATCTTTGCCTTTTGTGGGAATTTCTCGTAATCATGCTCGCATAACTAAAATAGATGATACTGTTTGGATCATTGAGGATTTGGGTAGCAAAAATGGTACATTTATCAATAGAATTCCTTTAACTACTAGCCAAAAATTGTATGATAGTGACATTATTACTTTAGGAAATATCAAAATATTAGTTAATTTAATCAGTGCGGTTACACCTTCACCAGATTTTTTAGAACCTCCTGGATCTGTCGAAAACGATCAAAAAACCATTTTGCGTAATGTCAAGCAATTGCAGCAGCGATGGATAGAAGCACCTAGTACTAAGGGTAATGATACTCACAAAGATAAAATTATTGCTCGCCTCAAGGATTTAGTCGATATCGCTAAAAATTTGAGTGCAGCCCCATCTATTGAAGAAATTTTCTCACAAGTGCAACAAGTAGTATTTCGTTATCTTGATAGTATTGACCGTCTAGCATTATTAGTTGATATCAACTCTTCTGGACATTTAGAATTAATCAATTCTGCTACTAGAAAAACGCGTCAAAATCAATACCGTTCAAATAATGGGACTTGGATTAGTCGTAGTATTTGTCAGAAAGTATTTGAAGAAAAAGTGGCGATTCAAAGTGCTGATATTTTAAGAGATGAGAGATTTGTGGGAGAACAAAGTATATTAGTCAAAGGTATTCGCAGTGTAATGGTAGTCCCGTTATGGGATGAAAATAAAGTTGTGGGCGTACTATATGCTGATGCTAACCTTTCCTCCTATCATTGGATTAATGAAGGCGAGGAAGAACTTAGCTTTTTTTCGTCTTTAGCAAATCTCGTCGCCTCTAGTGTCCAACGTTGGCTGCTGGTGGATAAGTTAAAAAATGAGGAAGTCATACGTCATCGTTTAGAACGATATCACTCTCCATCAGTTGTACAACAGTTAATATCTCTAGGTGGAGCACCAGATGGACGCTTACCCCCATCGGAAACAGAGATTAGTATTTTATTTGCAGATCTAGTTGGGTTTACTGCTATTTCTGAACGACTAACACCAACAGAGACAGCCCAATTATTAAATAATTTATTTGAAGAAATGCTGAAAGAAATATTTGCTTATGGCGGTACTTTAGATAAATATATTGGTGATTGTATTATGGCTTTCTTTGGCGCTCCCGAACCACAGCCAGACCATGCTGACCGCGCTGTTAATGCTGCTATTGGAATGCTGAATCGTCTACAACGTCTCAATGTGAATAATTTTTGGCATGAGCCTTTACAGTTACGGATTGCTGTGAATAGTGGTAAAGCAGTCGTAGGTGATGTTGGTAGTACCCAAAGGGTTGAGTATACAGCATTGGGCGCAACCATTAATCTAGCGGCTCGCATGGAAGCAATATGTAATCCCGGTGAATGTGTTATTAGTGAAGTTACTTATAGAATGCTGTCACAATCTACCGCCTTTCAAGAAATGGGTAATTATAGTTTTAAAGGAATTGATCGATTAGTCAAGATTTTTCGCACAAAGTAGTCTCGAATAGCACTGGAACAATGTAAGTTCCCGGTAAAGATGGGAATTTGATTGTGGCTTTCACAATTAATTTGTGTAAAACTAGAAATCCTTAAGCCATTGTTTTATAGAGGTCATTGGATGGCTATTGCTACTATTAATCCTACCACTGGGGAAATGCTCAAAACCTTTGAGCAGATTACTGACGCAGAAGTATTGGTTAAATTAGACTTGGCGAATCGGGCTTTTGCGCTCTACCGTCAGACGAGTTTTTCTGAGCGATCGCAATGGTTACAACAAGCAGCAACTATCCTAGCACAAGAGAAAGAGGATTTCGCCAAGCTCATGACACTGGAAATGGGTAAACCATTGAAAGCAGCTATAACTGAAGTAGAGAAATGTGCGGCTGTTTGTCGCTATTATGCGGAAAACGCCGCAGATTTTTTGGCTGACGTAACTGTACAAACAGATGCTAGCCATAGCTTTGTCAGCCATCAGCCATTAGGTATTATTCTCGCTGTAATGCCTTGGAACTTTCCTTTTTGGCAAGTTTTCCGATTTGCTGCTCCAGCGCTCATGGCTGGAAATGTTGGTTTATTAAAACATGCTTCCAATGTTCCTCAATGTGCATTAGCAATAGAAGATATTATCCGTCGAGCTGGTTTTCCTCAGCACGTTTTCCAAACTCTATTAATTAGCGCCGCACAAGTTGCTCCCCTCATGGCTGATGAACGAGTGAAAGCAGCTACATTGACCGGGAGCGAAAAAGCCGGGATCAGTCTTGCTGTTGCAGCTAGTAAAGAAATTAAAAAAACTGTTTTAGAATTGGGAGGAAGTGACCCATTTATTGTTTTAGCTAGTGCAGATCTAAACACAGCAGCAGCTACAGCCACAACAGCCAGAATGCTGAACAATGGACAATCTTGTATCGCTGCTAAAAGATTTATTCTAGCTGAAGAGATTGCTGACGAATTTGAACAAATGCTTTTAACTAAATTCCAAGCCCTGAAAATTGGGGATCCGCTGGAACCAGATACCGATATAGGACCATTAGCCACACCTAGCATCGTACAGGAACTAGAGCAGCAAGTCAAAACCGCAGTCCAAAGCGGTGGAAAAGTCCTGATTGGCGGACATGCTTTAACTGAACGACCCGGTAACTTTTTTCAGCCCACTATAATAATAGATATCCCAGTAGATGCACCAATCGCCAAAGAGGAGTTTTTTGGACCAGTAGCCTTGCTGTTTCGAGTTCCAGATATTGATGCCGCAATAGCACTTGCTAATAATACACCATTTGGTTTAGGTGCTAGTGCTTGGACAACAAACATATCTGAGCAAAAGCGTTTAATTGCAGAAATTGAAGCAGGTGCAGTGTTTATTAACAGTATGGTTAAATCTGATCCCCGTCTACCTTTTGGGGGAACTAAGCGTTCTGGATATGGTAGAGAATTAAGCATTCAAGGTTTACATGAGTTTATCAATCTGAAAACCGTGTGGATTAAATAACTTCCTTTCTTGATCTGTTTTCTAACTGTTTTTTGATAGTAACCAATCATCAATTACCGTTTTTTTGAGGAATTCAACAAATGAATACGGCTGATTTACTGGTACAGTGTCTAGAAAACGAGGGTGTACAATATTTATTTGGACTCCCTGGCGAAGAAAACTTACATGTTTTAGAAGCAATTAAGCACTCTTCAATTCAATTTATTACTACCCGTCATGAACAAGGCGCAGCATTTATGGCTGATGTTTATGGGCGGTTAACTGGGCGAGCAGGGGTATGTCTATCTACCCTCGGACCCGGCGCAACTAATTTAATGACTGGAGTTGCGGATGCTAACTTGGATGGAGCACCTTTAGTAGCAATTACTGGACAAGTGGGAACAGATAGAATGCATATTGAATCCCATCAGTACTTGGATTTAGTCGCCATGTTTGCTCCTGTAACTAAGTGGAATAAGCAAATTGTGCGACCAAGCATTACACCAGAAGTTGTGCGTAAAGCCTTTAAGCGTGCTCAAACCGAAAAACCTGGTGCAGTGCATATAGATTTACCAGAAAATATAGCTGCTATGCCAGTAGAAGGTAAACCACTACACAAAGATAATGTCGAAAAAACCTATGCTTCCTTTGCAAGTATTCGTGCTGCTGCTGCTGCGATCACCCACGCAGTTAATCCCATAATCTTAGTAGGAAATGGAGCTATTAGAGCCAAAGCTAGTGACGCAGTTACACAATTCGTCACCCAGATGAATATTCCTGTAGCGAATACTTTTATGGGAAAAGGCGTAGTTCCTTATACTCACCCCTTAACCTTGTGGTCAGTGGGATTGCAACAAAGAGATTTCATTACCTGTGGTTTTGACCGTACAGACTTAGTTATTGCTATTGGCTATGATTTAATCGAGTTTTCCCCGAAAAAATGGAACCCAGACGGAAAAATCCCCATTGTGCATATTGGTGCTATTTCCGCAGAAATTGATAGTAGTTATATTCCACTTGTCGAAGTTATCGGGGATATTTCTGATTCCATCAATGAAATTTTAAAATTAGCCGACAGACACAATAAACCCAATCCCTACGCCATAAACCTACGGACAAATATCCGTGCTGATTACGAAGAACATGCGTTTGATGACGGATTTCCCATCAAACCCCAAAAATTGATTTACGATTTACGCCAAGTGATGGGACCGGAGGATATCGTAATTTCTGACGTAGGTGCGCATAAGATGTGGATTGCGCGACACTATCATTGTCATTCACCTAATACCTGTATTATTTCTAATGGATTTGCTGCTATGGGTATTGCTATTCCCGGCGCTTTAGCTGCAAAATTAGTCTATCCTGACCGGAAGGTTGTTGCTGCTACGGGAGATGGTGGGTTTATGATGAATTGTCAGGAATTAGAAACAGCTTTGCGCATAGGAACGCCATTTGTCACATTAATTTTTAATGATGGTGGTTATGGTTTAATTGAATGGAAGCAAGAAAACCATTTTGGTCCAGGAAACTCATCTTTTGTCCATTTCGGTAATCCTGATTTTGTTAAATTTGCTGAAAGTATGGGTTTAAAAGGTTATCGAGTAGAATCTGCGGTGGATTTAGTTCCGGTTTTGAAAGAAGCTTTAGAACAAGATGTACCTGCTGTGATTGATTGTCCGGTAGATTATCGCGAAAACCGGCGTTTTTCTCAAAAAGCTGGCGAGTTGAATTGTATGACATAGTGTAGCAGGACTTCGTATTCCCCTTAAACCCTCGATCCCCCCAACCCCCCTTAGCAAGGGGGGGCTTCTCGCTCTATTTTGGTTCGCCGAACGTATGGCTGTTTGGGGGATATAGATAGTCAGGTAAAGTTATTTATATCTGTCTCGCTATTAATCTTGTCCCCCCCTTACTAAGGGGGGGCTAGGGGGGATCTGAATTTAGGATACAGACGACTATTTGTGTGTACACAGCAAAATACTTTTCAAACAACCTCTTAGAGAAAACCCTCCAAATTCACACTTATGTAGAGGAAAATGAGAATGGTAAAAACTAGTGATGCGCTAAAAATTATCAATAAAATGAATCATGACGATCCTGAGCTTGAGGAAATGTAAGTTTCCTCATCCCTCCGATATAGTTTTGTTTCTTTTAATTGGAAAAATCTTAATTCTCTAGAAAGATGGGAAATCCCGTCGATTAGGCAATATCGCACTAAAGGCGTTGCTCAAGGGAATAACCGAGAATAAAAGTGCGTTGCTCCCTATTAAGGGCTTTAGTTGGTGTAGCGTCACTTTACGAACAGATGTTTCTGTTCCAGCAAGGGTAGTGCTTAAAATCCAAAGGCTAAAAAACCGCCATCGACTGCAATACACTGCCCAGTAATGTAACTTGCGGTTGGCATACACAGGAAAGCAACTAAACCTGCAATTTCCTCTGGTTTACCTACTCGCCCCATAGGAGTACGTGACTCAATAGCATTTAATACTTTTTGATTACTTAGTAGTGATTCGGTTAATGGTGTACGAATAAACCAGGGGGAAACAGTATTCACCCGAATACCATCAACAGCCCATTCAGCAGCAAGAGAGCGAGTGAGTTGCACTAATGCGGCTTTCGTCATGCCATAGGGTGCTCCTGTACCCACAGAGGTTAACCCAGCAACAGAACCTACATTAACAATACTGCTGTTACTTGCACTCTTTAACAATGGATAACTGAGTTGACACAGTTCAAAAATAGAGGTTAGATTGGTTTGGAATATTGAATCATACTCTTGTTGTGTATAATCAAGTGCCTTTTTGCGAATATTAGTGCCAACGTTATTGACCAAAATATCCAAACTGCTAAAGACTTGGTGTATATATTGAATAATTGATTGGCGACCTTCTGGAGTCGCAACATCAGCAGCAATACCATGAACTTCTAATCCCTGCTGCTTATAGGTTTGTACTTGTTGCGCGATCTCATCTGAGTTACGGGCAACAATCATCACTTGGGCACCAAGAGACAGAAACTCCTGAGCGATCGCCAATCCAATTCCTTTGGTTCCTCCGGTGATCAATGCTTTTTTGCCAGTCAGCAACCATCGCCCCTGGTGTGTATTTGCAAATGTTTGGCTCATATGTATAAAAAGCTTTGTAAGGGCAGTAGCAAAGTAGCCACGAGACTTTCTACATTATTGTATACAGATAATATTCTAATTGTAAATTCTATAATGTAGTGAGTGTATATATGACTGTAAACAAGAAACCATATTTATCCCTCGATTTATCTCTCAAAAATTATGCTAGATTTAACAAAGTTAGCACCACAAATGCAGGGTTTAAGCCAGCACTTAACTGCTGAAGCTTCTGCGAGTCGTCAACGTTTAGAATTAGCGCAACAACATTTAATCAAAGCTAATACTTGTCAACAAGAATTGGTCGCTAGCCAAGCAAAATGGCGCGATCGCATTATTTTTGCCAATGCTACCCCAGTAGAACCCTTAGACACAGCTATTACCATTCCTGTCCCGCCTAAAGTACACACTGTGATCGCCACCGATGGCTCCCAAATAGCGCCTAACCATCACGAGATAGCTTACTGTTATTTGCTGAACATTGGGAGAGTAGTTCTGCACTACGGACAAAACCTCCACCCATTACTGGATAGCATCCCAGAAGTATATTATCGCCCAGAGGATTTATACGTATCTCGTCAATGGGGGATTTCCACAGAAGATTGGATGAGTCACTGTCGGACTGTTTCAGAGATCGTCATGTTAGCTGAATTAGCCGGTATTCCCCAAGCAGCACCTGCGTTAGCTATGGTAGATGGTTCTTTGGTTTATTGGTTTCTGGAACAACTACCATTGGAAGCCCGCGATCGCATTTTACCACCAATCCTGAAAGCTTGGCGACAAATGCGCGAGGCGAAGATTCCCATGATTGCTTATTTGAGCGCTTCCCGTAATGTGGAAAGTTTAAATTTTTTAAGACTCCTAGCTTGTCCTCATCCTGTTCCCGATTGTCTGAGTCACTGTCAACATATGGAGCGTTATCCTTGTCAGGTATTTGAATCATTGCGGGATACCAGCTTATGGGCGAGCACATTACAACCAGGACAGCGCAGCCCTATTTGGCGGAGCAATGCGCGGATTTTAGAGTTATACGAAGAACAGAGAATTTATTTCTGCTATGTACATGTAGGTACAGAAATCGCTAGAATAGAATTCCCTGCTTGGGTAAAGGAAGATCCTATAATGTTAGACCAAGCTCTGGGATTAATCTTAGCCCAAGTGCAAAAAGGATATGGTTATCCTGTGGCGATCGCCGAAGCTCATAATCAAGCAGTAGTCAGAGGTGGCGATCGAACGCGTTTTTTTGCACTCTTAGAAAGACAAATGATTAAAGCTGGAATTAAAAACGTATCTATTTCCTATAAAGAAGCTAGAAAAAGAGGGAGTATTGCTTAAATGTAAGGAATTGTAACCGCTTATGTCCATGAGGAATAACCAAGGTAGTGATATAGTCAAATAGTTAAACTATTTTGTTGAATTCTGCTCAAGCAATTACTTATGCTGCGTAATTTTAGAAAATATCATCATCAGATAGGGATCATCCTCTGTCTACCATTATTTCTCACAGTACTTAGTGGTATGGGTATTACAATCAGCCGCGAAATTCTCCACCAATATGATTTAAGTGAAACGCTAACTCGGCTCCATACATTAGAGTTATTCCATCTAGAGAAAATCTATCCTTTGTTGAATGGATTAGGTTTAATTGGCTTATTAGTAACTGGAGTGACTATGACAAGATTATTCCGCAAATCCCGCCATCAAAATAGCGAAGCTGAAAAATAAAGGTATTAACATAATTGACACACCCATCTAATAATTAAGTAGCATAACCACACTAATTATACTAAGAATATGGGTAGAGTAATCTACCCGTTTTCTGTCTTATACCAGTAATCTCTTTGATTAAACCTGCTTTAACCGTATCTTCTGGAGACTCAATACTATATCCAAAGATAAACTTTATATTAGTATCACAATCTATAGCTGGGGAAATTTTAGCCTTAACTATATCAAACCCAAATATTTCAATATCCTTTAAAATTAGCTGCTCTAAACACCAAACTTTCCCCTCAAGCTGTTTAATAATATCAATAAACCCCGAATTTGCTAAAGCTAGCAAACATTTTTTATCTCCTGTTAACAAATAAGTATTATTACTTGATTGATTGAGACTGTAAGCATAGCTGATTAAAATAGCTTCCCCTTTATCTATAGTATTTTTAGAATTATTAATAGTTTTGTTATAGTCTAATAGTTGAGCATAAACGTTAATATCAATTTTATCAACATCAGATTCAGAGATACATCCATAAGTGTTAGCGGTCTCCAAAGATTTTTCTATATTATACTTGGAAATATCATTTGCTCTACTCCCTCTAGTTCTATTCTTTGGTTTGCTAAATTTATATTTAAAACTATCAAGTATTTTAACTTGTGCATTATCGGTGATACCTAAGGTTTGAATGGTAGGCTCTAGGAGGTCATATGTGACTAGTTTAAGAATGATGTCGTTATCTAAACAGCAAAATAAATCTGACAAGATTAGACTCCTAAAGCTCTTTCTAAATATTCGTATGTTTCATCATTGAAATTATCCCAGTCCAATCTATCAGCTAAATAGCTATTAATAGTTTGTTGATCATTGCTAATTGCTAAATCTAATTGTTTTAAAGCATTATAAGCATACCCCCAATTATCATTATGCCAAGCATAACTAAGTATAATTGAATCAACATTAACGGTGGGATTTTCCCTGACTTTTTTGTTAGCCCAATTGATCAAATGCTGAACAGAGTTAATTTCTTTATGAGCTAAATCATCAACACAGTTACCTAACAATAAGTAAGTAGCGAATTTATTTGCTTCATTCTCTTCAGCATCATTACTAGAGTCAAGTCCACTTTCATCATCAGATAGAATCTTTTCATCAATTAAAATTCCTTCCTCTAGGTGTCCTGATGCTAAATGTCCTAATTCATGTGCTAAATCAAAAGTTAATATACCAGACTGCTTACGAGATGAGCTAAGAATTATAACAGGATGAGATGCTTGTAACTGAACAAATCCTGTAAATTTTTTTATTTTCTGAGGAAAATTGTTAAAATAAGCAACTGCTATCCCCCTATCCCAGCAGTATTGAAGTAATGAATCTAAGTTAATCTTTGGGCTATTAACTAAAATTTCTGCCCTGATTTCTTTGACATCCGTAGGTAAAGGAATAAAATCAACATCTACTGTACTGCGGGCAATCAATTCTGCTACCCTACTTGCTAAAGCCCTAGCAGCATTAAAGTAATCTGTATTACTACTATGCTGACCTTTAAATTTTGTTTTTGGTGGAGGATTAAACTTGATGCTTTCCTCTCTTAACAAGGATTTTAATTCGAGGTTAAAGTTGTCAGAAATATAACCAGCCCACTCTAATACAGCCGTAGGCTTATCATTAAGCTCATCACTCCACCAGCTAGGAAGAACATTATTTTCTATATAGTCCTGATTAAAACCTAATTGAGAGAGTTTAGCGTAGAGGAAAGACATATTAAGTTTTTCTGTCATTGTCTTAACCTCCTTCTTTACACTGAATAAAATTTAATATTTATCTATTATAAAATATTTTATTGAAATTAAGGTTTGAAATTTATAATTGCGTTCCAACAGTAATTTTTTCGCATTGAAACACAATTATGAGCATTTGATCACGCAATTTCTGAGACTCTTTGGTTAATACTGAGGGACAGAAGCATCTACCATAAGGTTTTCGCCACCTGAAAATTTAGTGTTGGGAACTCTTGCTGAAAGGGGGGGTGTAAAGACGAAAGAAACCATTTTATTTTCTAATGGTATTTCTCTTAAATCTCTAATGTTAATCCTGGGTTAAAGCAACTGTTCATCTCCTGTGGATAACCACGAGGATTACAAATTATTCGGGTTTGACCAATCTGATAATCTGATTGATGATGAATGTGACCATGAACCCAT
>Ga0116229_10007419_pt1 | contig 17356 bp, 19 predicted proteins | sample S1TSphgellanicum_3_FD_87313 | JGI IMG/M metagenome (GOLD analysis project Ga0116229, IMG submission 87313) | Host-associated microbial communities from peat moss isolated from Minnesota, USA - S1T2_Fc - Sphagnum magellanicum MG | ecosystem: Host-associated > Plants > Peat moss > Unclassified... | reverse complement strand
TATATATATATATATATATATATATATATATATATATATATATATATATATAATTTTTTAAATGAATCTAAAAATTTTCATTGGAATTATTTGTTTAATTATTTGAATTTAAAAATTAATATTTCATTTCTGAATTTTTACATTTAACTTTTTTTAAAAATTGATCTTTAAAATTATATTTCAATTATGAAAACTAGTATTTCAATTCTTTAAAGAATTAGTTGAATTTGATATTTGAATTTTAAATTCATATTTTCAATTCTAACACTTAACATTTCAATTTTGAATTTTTAAATTTAAAAACTTATTTGATTTCAAACTTGAAATTGCCATTCCAAATTATTATTTTGGATTCTCAAAATTAATATTTCAATTTAGAAAATTATTAATTGAGTTTAAAAATAAACATTTTAATTTTGAATCTAAAAATTGAAATTTCAATTCTGAATTTTTTTAATTTAAACTCAAAGACTTATTTCATCTAAAAAATGCTATTTGAATTCTAAATTCTTTTTTGCAATCTAAAATTAATATTTCAATTCCAAAAATTATTGATTGTGTTTTAAGGGTCTTTTCTACTAGTGTTATCCATAATGAATCACTTTTATAAATAGTTATAAATGATTATATTTATTACTTATAAGTTATACTAAATAATCATTTTAAAACATAAATTTGTACATTATATATTTTATATTCTTACAGTAGAAGAAATTAATTACTGTAATTAATGTTACATTGCTTTAAAATCATTATATTACTTCATATAAGAATTAATTATAGTATATGCATAATCATTTTTAAACTGAACATAATTATTCAAAATCTGTAATTTATAACTTTAAATCCGAATTAAAATTTTGAAAAACTTATAATGTAGTTAAAATATTTATTATAATGATTGTAATTGCAGGAATTTAAGTTTTTATTTTTTTAATTCTATAATTACTTATCTATGATAAATTTTTTTACAATAATAAATGTAATTATATAGTAATTAATGTAACTATTTTAATATTACTTTTTTTTAATTGTGTAGGAATTTGTTTTAATAACAATTGTTCATTTAGTATTTATAATTTGAAAAGAAATTAAATTATTATTTTTAATTAAAGTAATTATATTTTTTACATTAATTATATTATCTATAATCGATTAGATACAAAAAAGTAATAAAATATTTTAATTATTTATTTATCTTTGAGTTATGTATTAACAACTTGTGAGAAACTTGATAGCTAATTAGTTAAATATTAAAAACTTATTATTTATTTAAATAGTGTATAATGATTGCTTAATATTTTTAGTGTATAGTTTATATTTTAAGTATATGTTAAATTTTATCATTATTAATTAAATGGTTATGTAATTATCTAGTGAACCATGTATTTGAACTATTTATAAATCTAAAAACTACAAAAAAAAGGCATGAGGAAAGTTTTGGAGTTACAATTTAATTTGTGAAGAAGTTGTAATTTCAAAATTTATCCCATATTGTTTGTTTTTCATTTTTATTTTGAACATTATATAAACAAGGGGTGCGGTCATCAAATTTCACATTAGGAAATTTGTGCACATGGAATGAGCCAATAAAGAGGCTTAACCCAAAACAAAAAAAATAAAATTATGCACAATTTTAAATTATCACCCTCCTAATAAGTAGGTACATAATATGATTTACCCACCTAAATCAACCTATGTACCTATTTACAAACGTACTTATTTATATGAATAGGTATTTAACCTAGGAAAGTAGACTTACCTACCTACCTTTTTACTTGAATAAGTAGGTAGGGAGGTATGTAACTTAGGTTTGTAAGCTCTTATTTATGTACCTACTTAGGCACCTACCAACCTAATATTAATATTTTGTATTAAATTCATCTTAAGGTGTCACGTGGCATATTTACATTAGGCCACGTGTCATAATATAAAATCATCCAATCATTTGAATTTAACATCTTAAATTATTTCAAATTACTAATTATTATTTTTTAAAAATAATTCAATATTAGAACACATGGTAACACATCATTTGTCCTAACTATGACCAAAATAATTGCATCGTAGTGGCATGTGACAATACGTATATAATGGAGTCAAAGGATGAACTTGTATTTGTTGATTTTTTCTTTCATCCAATACCCGTTGTCATTTGCAACTAATGTTTCATGTGACTTGTCGAATGTCACTAATGAGATTTTAGTTGCAAATGTCACTTGTGATTAAATTTTTGTTGCAAAGACCAATTGAAAATACTCGTTTTTCTTTTATAAACATCGCATTATTTTGGAGGGAAAACCAATTGGTATGGACGAAAAAAAAAGCTTCAAGGAAAACTCATGGTTTGGAGAACCAAAGTGTAAGTTAAAGTCCAAGGTTGTTCATTTTCTTTTTTTTCATTATTTTTTTTACCCTTGCTACTCAAATTTTGTGAAAATGAAAAACATGCCATGCATTGAGGACATTGTTGAAAGCACATTAACACTTTCACTTTTGACCAATTCTAGAGTTGGCATGGTTGGTTTTGTGAATTTTCACAAAGTGTTGCTAAAAGGAATGCATTTTTAGCTTTTTGAAATGCTTGAAATGAAGTTGAATTAAAAGGTGAAGTAGAAAGTGAATGGTTGAAATGTCAATTTTCACAAGTGGAAGGGGATTTGGATTTACAAAAAATCTTTAAAGCAGTTCCCATTTCAAATAAAAAAGCACAAGGAAAAAGGTGGTTGTGATAAAAAACAAAAATGAAAAAAATGAAAAAGTTGGAAAAGGAATCCATTGTGTGTAGTAAGAATAAAAAAGAAGAAGAATAACTAAAAATAGAAAAACCATGAATGGAAGGAAGACAAATTAAAAAAAAGACCAAAGGTTAACGTAATCCTCTCACATGTCAATCACACATTTTGTATATTCAACCCTAAGCTTTTAAACACACTCATTGTACCATAGGAAAAAGTGGTTTTTTTAATGTGAAGAAGGGTCCAATTCAAGGTTCAAATTAATCCATGGACCATTGTCCAAAATGGACCTTATTGAGAGGGAAAAACTTTGAAGTGAGGAGGGGGAAGCAAGACCCCTTTTGTTCAATGAAATTTTTAAAACACATAATAAACCATGGTGTTAACAAAATGTAGTTTTAAAAGTCAATGGTGGACCCAAATCCTACTAAAGTTATCCTCTTGGTGGCTCTAGGTTAAAGTATGTGTTGTCATGATCCTTATGCATGATTTACAAGGTGGCCATACCAACTTGCACCATATATAGCCATTTAAGTGTATAGCACATGTTTGGGCAAATAATGGTCTTTATATTTCTTTGCACACAACTCCATCCAAAAGAAGTAAATAATGAGTATATCAAGTGATTGATGCTTAAAAATGAAGTTTCATTTTATCATAATGAATTTTGACTTGAAGGGTTCCTATGATGGAATGGAGTCCTCTTGGGGGTGTTAAGGAGACATAATGGTTACTGAAAATAGAATGTAATGTATGAAATTAATAAATAGTTAATTGTTGGATTTGAATTGGGGTTTTGAAAGGAAATTTTGAATTTTTTTTTTCCTACCTTTTTATTTTTGGGACATTCTTTTTTAATGCAAATTTTTATTAAAAAATTACACCCTATTTTTGGGTAATGGATTTTAGAAATTTTTGATGAATAATTTTGTTTTGTACTATAAAAATACATGTAAAACTAAAGTTGCAACATTCAGTACCTATAGAACATTACATGTTAGTATCAAATGTAAGTGTAAAATCAATTTGAATGTAGATTTTTAATTTTCAAAAAAATATATGATTATGTTCAAAAAACCTTATCAAGAATTAAAATTTTAATAATTACCATTAGGTGACCATCTTCATGTACAAATTTGGGAAATTTGATTTTGGATCTTATAGTTTGTTTGTTTATTTATTTTTGTGTCGTGTTTTGAAATGTTGCTATTGTGTACAAATTTGGTTGTTATTATAAAATTTTAATGCAAGGATAGGTGTGTTATTGATTGACATCTATAAATCAAGATGTTAAATGAACTTACGATTTGAATTTGAATAGTTTATGCTATAAGGATATAGATTTGTGAACATTGAAACAAACTAGTTTTGAAATTTTAATGTCATCATGTCAAAAATGGTAACTAAGAGTTTACAAAAGCAATTAAATCAAGTAGACAATAGAGATGAATAGGTTCCAAATGAAATGTAGGAGGATTTGCATAGCAAAGAGGTTGAACACCTTTAGCAATATTCATTATGTAAGTTTTCTAATTCCAAAAATAAAAGAGCAACCTACAAAGTACAAAATGTCTTATGTAATAGGAAAAAAACAACAAGATGTAACATTAATAGGTGTTTGGTTACTACATCAACATTAATAAGATCATTCAAGAGTTGAAGTAATCAAGGTGGTGGACGCACAGCAAAGAAGTGAATACATTCCAAGAATTATACTTCAATAATTTGAATCACCACAACAAGAAAATGTAAACAAGTGGTTACAAACTCAACCAAACCAAACCCCACACCAAATAGGTATTGTACTTGTTGGTTGGGAAACAATTCTAAATGAAAACACAACCAATAGGCAATAGGAATCCATAACTCTTATTCACATGTTTGCAACACTGGACTATTTTCAGAAAGCCCAACATGTTCAATCGTATGCGACTCATGATGAGAATTAAGCAAACCCATCCTTGGGTGTACCACTAAGAACAGCACACCCCAAAATTTTGAAACCCATTCAACTCCAAAACAACATATGATTCACATAAAGAAAATTTATCATTTCAAATTTTATATAAAAAGATTTCCAAATCATGCACAATTTGAAACTTCAATTACATTTACAAATAATTAATTTGAAGATTCCAAATGAATGGTCAAGGAAATTTTTTCAAGAAAGTAACACATAGGGTTCCTTTGTTTAGGATCATAAAAGGAGTGTGTTTTTTCATTTTTAAAAAATGATTTTAATTAACATTTTCGAATTTCATGATTAGGAGATCCTGAAAGGTCATTACATTCATGTTTACAAATTTATAATAATTTTCATTTTTTTGTTTCAATCAACAATTTGAGCCATACCTTAGTGATCATAATTGATTTTAAAAAAATTACAATGGTGCAACTTGACACTTAATGATAAGGAATCAAAAATTTCAAGAACACATGTGAAAAACATTTTAAAAACACAAATCTCTTATTTGTGTAGTCTATGTACGTGTGACTTTTTCCATATTGTATATATAGGTGGGGAACACAAAGCCCATGTGATGTAAGTCTATAGTAAAAATCATAATTTAAAAAGATTAAAAAATTTTAATTAAATTATATTGAGTCCACCTTTTCTTGAATTTTGGTGATGTGATTCTTAAAGGTACCACCCAAGGATGGGTTTACCCAATTAGATGAACTTGAAATAGTGACACATGTCCCAAAAGTTCAAGTTTTCAATACAAAAGTTTACTCAATTGTATAACCAATTGTATATTTTTCACAATCTTAAGTTAGACTATGCATTTAATTACTCAATGAATAAAAGTGTCTAAGGTTAAACTAGCCATGGCAAAGGCAATAACGGTAATGTTAAAAAACTAATACATGAATCTAAGGATTATGCATCAGATTCTCAAGGTAATATTTACACCAACATTCCCAAGAAGTTTCAAACTACACACTATTCTGAAACTAGTTAAGGTCCTCAACCCTTAAACAATGTACCTATTGCACACATGAAGGACATCATAATAAAAACATGTTTATTTATCTAGGATGAACTACGACATATGATCACAAACAACTTGATGGATCAACTAACCAACAAGGCATTAATAATAGGTGGAAATAATACATTTTATAGTTAATAGAATAGTGTACCATCATATGTATTATTTCACAATGAACATGTTACCTATGCAATACCTATTTCAGCACCTAGAATGAACCACGAGATATTGGTTTCATTGGAACCAATTAGAGCAAAACTAGGTATTCCACATGTAAGTATTATTTGAACGTAGGCAAGGTTTGTACAACTAACCTATGTTGTTTGGAACTACCCTTACAAATGAAGTGAGGAGGTCTAAAGGTGCACCCATATTGGATGCATTACAATTATAATTTCAACTAGAAGCTATCCTCAACTAGTAATTTCTTCACATAATAATGTATTTGTCACATGGTAATTGGTGGAAGACAACCATTTGATCTAGATCTAAGGGGACTAGTTGATCCTAGAGATGCAGGAATAGGTATTGGAGATAGATTTAAACCATTATCTTTTTTACCCATGTGTATACCAATATCATATTTGTACATTTCTTAAGTATTACATGGAGTGCAACAAGATTTATTATTATTATAGGAATGCTAGTAAAAGGAGCTAATTACCCAATGCTAGTTAGTGGAGTTATAATTCCACTAATTGATGGAAATAATGTATTTCCTAAAATATCATGGGGAATATGTTGTTACCCACTTGATACCACATGTAACAAAAAATGTTGTAACAATAAAACTCAAGAGGTAAGAAAATAGTTTCTATATTCTTCACATGTCAAGGATATTAATATTAATGCACATGTGCAAGTGTTCAAAGTTATAATCAAAATCAACGAAAAAAAAAAAAACTAAACTAAAGACAAAAACATTGTGAACATGTTTGTGTTTATCTTCCGACATATTATCTTAGAGTGGGGAATTGGTAGGTAGTGGTAAAAAGGAGGTTAATAGGAGATAGGTGAAGCAAAAAATGTACAAACTTTCTTTGAATAAATAAAAGTAAATACAAAAGGAAAAACATTAAATAAACTGACCATGCTAATTTGGGGTAGTTAGTTGAAAGATAATCACCCAATGAAAAAAATTCCCATCCAACCAACATCCATCCAAAATGATGCATTGGTAGGTGCCAATTCATGACAACCTTCTCTAGAAAAAGCAGGCATGTGTTCTTACACATAAAACGTTCAAAGTATTTTTTTTTTGAAGCGCACCTTGTATATATAAATATTCCTAGCAAAGAGGAGGATATTACACCAACCCCTTAAGAATAGGAGGAATTTTACACTATAGTAGGTGTAAGATTCTTTAGAGTAGGTGTAAGTACCATCCCATGGCTGTCTAGTCATTTTGTTTGAATCAAATGAAGCCAAATAGAAGGGGCTAGCTATTGAAAATTTCCCATTGCTACAAGTGCAAACGTATGAGTCAAGGTTTGATGAAGCCAAAGCCGGTGAATTTCACTTTGACCGATTAATTTTTGAAGGGCTTATCTCATACACTTAGTGCTTAAGAGTGGGAGGGAGGGCTTACCTCACACACTTTGTGCTTAAGAGTGGGAGGGAGATTGCGCCTTTTTGTAGGTGTAAGATCCTACACCAGTCTGCCAATTTAGATTGAGGTCAATTCTTGCACTTCAGATCACAACTTTAGTGCATTCAACTGCCCACATTTTTACACCCACCCAAAATTGGCAAACAGCAAATCTGCACAGTACCATGCATACCCAACAATCATTTGATATGTGCAGTGCTACAAACCATGCCTTGGTTGCAATCTAAAGTAGACAATTAGCTGACAAAATTCACCAGAATGTTTTGACAACCTATGAGAAAGCAAACAGCAAGTTCAGAAGTCACAAAAAACTTCATTACCCAAAAACAGCAATACACAAGAGGACACTCCTGACATAGTAAAAGAATTGGAAACCCACAAAGAAATGAAAAGATGAGGGTGTGCCTAATTGCTGACATCCTTGATCAGTTCCTTGATAGAAAAGTCTAGCTGTTGTTTCTGTTACATGAATTGTCTCATAAGGCCTAATCTTGCCTTCAAGATTTAGGTTGGTGAGAAAATGCATAACACCCACTAACAGATTTCTGGGAACATGCCAAGGACCTGCTAGCATTTGTGAAAGTGGTGGTCATAGTGGACACATACATACCACTGGACAGTGGGCGCAAGGAACATAGCTGTGAATTCCTTGAGGTTTGGAGATGCTTGATGAGAGGGTGGACATAAAGTCATCCTTGGAACTTCCATTCACGGCGGCACATAGGGCAGTGGGGACGAGGGCTTTGAGAGTTCACCCACTTGAGAATACAGTGCAGATGAAATGCGTGATTGCATGCTCCCCATACTGCAGCAGGGATAAGAAAAGAGAGAGAAACACTGCATTAGAAGAAGAAATTTATGTTTGAACACTTTCTCTTCAATAGAACCAAAATTGTATTACTGTCACATACATTGTTGTGTAGGAAGTATTATATTCCTGAGGTGACAGTTGTAATGCACTGCAAGGAATTGGAGCTTTTTAAGAACAAGGATCATTCAAAGCATCTACAAGTTGAATGAGATTAAACCAAAGAGTTTTGCAAAATACATTACTGTTTTCCACATCAAGAAATAACACACCCCCAACTCCACTCTTTCTAGCAGCATTATAAAGGGGAGAGAAGCAAGCATTGAGTTGTTGATATGTCTACAAAATGAGCAAAAGCAAACAGATGAAGAAACAATAAAATTAGGAGTGGAGGATTTGTGAAAGAACTGAGAGGGCAATCGTCGCCAGGCATTTTGCAGTCAGGGCAGCAGCCATCAAAAGCCATGCGGCATATTCCACATGCATCATCATGTGCATCCCATGTCCATGATGCAACTCCATGCCACCTGCAGTTTTTGCCAAAACCAGCAACAGACCCCAAAAGAATTTTTTTTTGCATAAGAGAGAATTTGCATATACCCCAAGTAGTAATCAACTAGATATGAGACGATAACAACAAAAGAGAGAAGAAAAAACATCACTGCATGCATCATCATCGTAGCTCTGGATCTCCAAATACAACTCACACAAACATACATTCCAAAGTAAGAGCTCCAACAAAATGCAAACCCTAAAACACAGTGAGGTACACTCAGGTTGAACAGCAATCATGCATTCCAAATCACAAAAATTCTTCGAAAACTGCCTGGAAATCATTAGAAACTCAGGCAATGCTCGCGCACTCATGCTCTCTATAGTACCAACAATCTTCAAACACTCTAAAATAGAACTCTAAGAAGAAGAAGAAGAGCAACAACAACAACAACAACAACAAGAGTCAAGAGTTTTGCTTCTTACTCTGAAAATTGAAGACATCAAGGTACGCCGATCATGTAATGTAGCATCAAGAAAAACCCACAACGGAAAATGCCGTCCTCCTCAAGGATTTACGCACACACCCAAAACAACATCACAAATGAAACAACAATAATGATCAGAAAACAAAAGAGATTTGCGAAGTTGGTCAGATTGGATACTCAGAATGTTGACTTTCATGACGTCTGTCTGTCTGTCTCCGGGGAGCTTTTGTTGTCGTTGTTGGTTCTACCAAACTCGAGAGCTCTCTAAAAATCCCCACTTCTCCTGCATGCACAAGAAGAACGAGAAGATCGCAAATGGGTGGCAGTCTGATGACCTTGATCGAGAAGACGAGAGACTTCTTTCTCACCAAACCCTAATCCTCGTGTGAGAATTGCGTTTGTCTGGAATGCGTTGTTCCTTTATTCAACGTCGAAGATCGCGCTCTTGGGAAGGGAGTCAAGCTCTTGGGAATGACGATCGAGGAGCTCTTGGCAACCAACAACAGCTACAACAAGCAGCAGCGTCAGACGAGTACCTAAACTAGCGATCTTCTGTCGTTGCGATTTTCCTTTCTCCTACATCTTCAGGTATGGGGAGAAAGAATCTAGGGAGGTTTGATTTTGGGTTCTGGATCTCCTGTTGTGCTTTCACCTAAAGATCGTGGATGTCTTTCCCCCACAAGCAGGTTGTTTGCTTGTTTGCTGTAGTGCATTGTTTGCAGAAAAGCACTCGGGCGTATAAATTGCAGAAAAGGGACTGGGCGTATGTCGAACTGTTGTCTGATGTTGGGTCATGACTCATGACCACCATCAGGGGAAGTTATGCAACAGTTTTGGAATTGGCATAAGGAAATGGATGGGGGGGCACAGATGGACGACGGGTTGGAGGAAGGGTTGGAGATCAGGCAGGACAGCAGAGATAGGATCATGGAAGTGCAGGCCATGCGTATCCAGGAGCTGGAAGGCGTAATAGCTTCTCTCTCAGCTGAGCTTGAGGTAGACAGAATACTCTCTCGTCAATCTCTTGACAAGAACCTCTCTCTCTCTCTCTCTCTGAGAGTTGAGCTTGAGGTAGATACTCTCTTTTTCTCTTCCTCTTTGTGGAATTCTTGACAGATGGTAATAACAGCGAGGGAAACATCAGACAACTTGCTTTGTTCCATTCCAGTTATCAGGGTTTAGGGTTTAAGGGCTGGATTCTGCAGCATTCTGGGACGCGGAGTTTGGGGGTTTTAGGTTGTGATCAATCAATGTCCAAAGTTGGTGTTTGGGATTTTTGAAGAGGTTGCAACAGTCTAGGTTCTAAGAGTTTCTTGGAGTGCTTGAGACTGAAATCATTGCAGAAGAAATCTGTAGGGTTTTATAGATAGAGTCAAGTTTCAGTGATCTACCAAAGCTTGTTCTTGTTCTTGTTATTGTTCTTCTTCTTTTGGGAAGGTTTTAGTGATGAACAAACCTCTTTGTTGTCACTGCAGAACCTCAGGAAGGAGAATGTGAACTTGGCAACCAGGTTATCACAGGTCATACAAACGAAGGTACCTGAATTGCAATGTCATTTTTTGTCCACTTCATAGCAATTGTGAAACCGAATTGAAAGAGGCAAAAGGGACTGCAGCATGGAGTGGCAAAGCCTATCCCCTGTGTTTTGGACTTGTTGTATGTCCGTAAGTTGAGTTATAGGAAAGAGAAAACATAATTTTGCCTCTGACCAAAGCAAATCTACAGCAGATTTGAGCATTGCAAATTGTGAGATATCCAGAGCTCTGGAACTAGCATTTCATATCCTCCTTGAGAAAGAATTCAGAGTTGCCTTTCATCCTCTCTGATTCTTGAGTTCAATACATAACTGTCACTAGACAAAGTGAAGAGTGTTTGTATTTTATCTTGTGGAGTTAGCAGGTTAGAGACTGAGACAGTGACATGATTTTTCTATTTGGAGCAGGCAGCATCTGAAGAGCATGATGTGGATGAGCTGCAAAAGGAAAATGCTTCACATACCACTTCACCATTGAGATATGATGAAGTTTTCACATGTGGAAGTGAGGAGGTGGTTACGGAAAGCCAGGAAAATGTCTTTTCTGCTGACAATGGAGTTGCTCATGCTTGTGCAAGACGCACAGATGCCACACGGAAACTACGGAAGGCAGAAAGACGAAAGAAGAGAAGTAAAACCATCACTCATCATCCTGCATGTGTTTTGATTGCTATGGTGCAATTTGGGGAAAGATAGGAAAGTCATTGCAAACCCTATGTGATGGGGTCACACAAGCAGCGATAAATATAGGTTCTTGGTCTGGACAACTTCTTGGACATGCTTCGGAGATACTCATTTGAGTGCTGTCAAAGTCTCTCTTGTCAGGCTCCAAAATGGAGAAAGATACCATTCATAAGCCACAGTTTTATCAAGTTCATGGGGGCTTTTTGTTTGAATCAGATGGCACAGGGAGGGACATGTCTGATTATGCCACACGCCATATCGCATTGAAGCTCATGTACCTCGGTTCTAGGTACACAATCTATTTTTCTCAGAAATCGCAACCCCTGCAAGCTGCATGAATAGGATGGATCACAACTGTTATCTGCAGATTTCATCATCAGTTCATAACTTCCTTGTGCACACACTGCTGTGTGAAGACCTGAACATTCAATGTGTTCAACTGAATTTTGTGATATCTAGGTACCATGGATTTGCATCACAGGCTGGGTCACAAAGAACTGTTGAGGTTTGTACACAAACTTGGGCTTAAGAGTTCCAATATGATCACTTACACACACTAGGTGATCTCTTCTGAATTTTTTTTTCCTGATTGTTCCTCAGTTGTTAAAGATTTGGTTTTTCTAACATCTATGAGCTCAATATTCTATGATGATTTTCATGACGCTGTTGCACTTGCTTTGCACTAAAGTTCAAAGCCTTGAACTCTAGACTGCAAAACACTACATGGTGAGAGACTAAGAAAGCAAGTTTGGTTCTACATGCAGGCAGAGGTGTTTGCTGCACTAGAGAGGACAAGACTTGTGGTGGGGCCAATTGCAGATGCACGCTATACAAGGTGTGGGCGTACAGATAAGGGAGTGTCTGCTGTCTCGCAGGTCTCATGCCAATTTAGGTGGCCACTAGGGTGACAGTCCTTGCAGACCTTTGGCGAGCCCAGTCTGCCCAGTCTAGAGTATATTCAGCATGGTCTTCCTTCCTTCATCATGTATTGAATGCAAGATTCTGTGACATAAGATCTTGAATCTGCTCTGATTTTATTTTTTTTGTTTCACCCTCAATTGCTGTTGCTTTCACCCTAAAACTTGTTGCAGTTTCCAATGTGTTTAGCAACTTGTGTACATAGAGTTCATATTTCCACAATTCTTCACACTGCTGCATTTCTCTGACATCTGTAAGTCTGTCCAACTTTGGAGCAGGTAATAGCTTTGTATGTGCGATCCAAACAGAAGAAGGCACAAGAACAATGTGCAGTAACTGAAAACAAGTTATTGAGCTGTGGGCATGAGATATCTCTGTCACAATCGATCAGTGACCAAGATAATGAGGGTGATGGAGTGGAGGCTTTGGGAAGTGAAACAGACAGAGTTGCTATTGCTAGGGCAAGCCGCTGCCTTGAGAAACTAGTTGCAGCAACTTATGGTACTTCTCTAAATGTGCTATATGAATTCTATATAGGTAGCTGCTTTTGGTGTTTGTTCCAAAACCCATTCTGGTGGTGAAGGGTTTAACACTTGTTTGCTTCTAATAGATGATGATGAGATTGACTATGTGGGTGTCTTGAATCGGGCGCTCCCTGAGGATATTCGTATACTGGGCTGGTGCCCAGTTCCACATGGTTTCAGTGCCAGGTGCATCTCTTTCTCCAGTGATTTAAGTTTGTCTTTATAATACTGTGTCAAAGTGCTCTGCATACCTGTGGGTTCACATTTTTCTGTCCTTTAGGCAACTGGAAAGGATGGTATGCATGCTTGTGTGTCCTCTTGGTGCAAGTATCAAAATTTGGGAGGTTTTGCGCTTGGTGGGTTGTTTGCAGGTTCAGTTGCCTTCATCGAGAGTACAAGTATATTTTTATCAATGATGGTTTAGATATTGATGTAATGCACAAACTTTTCTTCTATCCTCTAGACCAATCAAGTAGACAGGATTTTAGTGGGTATCTACCTTAGTGAACTGATAGCCACATTTTCTTTATAAATCAAGACACAGTAAGCAGTTTCAATGTAGTAGTCCCAACATTGTATCCTGATTTTACTCTTTGTTATGCACATGTGGCAAAATGACACAACTATGCAGGCAATGAAGGTGGCATGTAGGGCATTTGAGGGAGAGCATAATTTTTCAAACTTTTGCAAAATGGATGCAGTCAATGTACATAACTATGAGCGTACCATCACCAGCTTCGAAATCCTGCCATTGAATGAAATGTATGCACCTTGTTTTCCAAAATCCATTTTGTTACTGGATAATGTTTTCAACATCTGTTGAAATGAGAGAGAAAACGCTAGTGCATTAGATAGTCCCCACACAAAGATTTGCAGATTTTGGCAATGGTTCCCAAGTAGAGAAGACAGTTTGATGCAATGGTTTAAACCAGCAATGGGTTAAGGAGGGAAACAGGTGGGGAGGAAGGCAAGTGTGGGTGATGAGGGTGAAGGGCACTGCATTTTTGTGGCATCAAGTGCGCTGCATGGCTGCAGTCCTTTTTATGGTTGGTTATGGCCATGAGGCTCCTACGGTAATCTCCCTGCCTTCCATCACAACTATGTAAGCAGAGAGTCCCCAGTAGCTATGAATTAGCACTACAGTTGGTATCATATGCAATCATTGGAATTGTGGTGGGCTGGAGCAGGTGGTGGCGGAAATGCTGGATGTGCACAAGTATGTTCGGAAACCACAATACTTGATGGCTCCAGAGTTACCCCTTGTTCTTGTGTCATGTGGATTTCAGGGAGTCCTATTCAAAAGCCATCCTGGTAGCGTGATTCTTCCATTCAGTTCTGCTGTATTGTTGACTCCAGCCCTCATTTTTCTGCTTCTCATCTGTGAAGATCATCAATGACTGATAGTATGCTCATTATACAGTCAAAAAAGTGATTTTGCCTGATTGTTTCTCTGGACCATTGACACATGCATAATTTTCAAGTCGTGTTTGTGCTGGGATCAAAGATCCTTGACAGATGGGAGCAATAATATCCTACATGTGTTCAATGTTTACACATCAATGCCTGATGTGTAAACTTGTTATTCTAGAATGGTTTACCTGATGTTGGACCAGATATCAAGATCAAAAGGGGAGGTGTCTTAAGGAATCATAACAAGAATGATACAATGTTGTCCAACAGTGGTGACTGAGACTCTCCTCACCTTTATGCACCCAGTGAAGACTATTACTGTGTTGGCAGACAGCATGAAGCGGCTTCACTTGCATTTGGGGAAACTGGTGCACGAGACAATCATCAACCTTGCTCTCTTGCAACAAGCCTTGTTAGCAATTCCCTCTCCAGGTAAGTTAATCACAGCTAATACCTTTAGTTGGCAGCAATTTTGATGTTCGTTCAATTTATGTTATGTTCAGTTAGAACATAATATAATTTTGCACTTTCTGAGTTGCACCATGCTTCTGCTGCATTGGGTACTGTTAGGGTGACTTTTGAAACCATTCCACAATTGTTGCACCATGCTTCTGCTACATTGGGTACAGTTACGGTGACTTTTGAAACTATCCCACAGTTTCAACTGTGAAGACTTACTTTTGTTTGTGAGACAAAGATGATGGTTCTGCTTACAAGGGGCTGTTATTTGTTTTGTGTGCCTTCAGAGAATGATTTGACAACAGAGGTTTCTAAGAAGACGGCACATGTGCCACTTTCAAATCGTTTAACTCAACGTAAGCATAACTGCTGCACCTATACCTGGATCTTCAATAGCATGATCATGCCAGAAGCATGCTTCATGTAATGTTTATATGTACTTTGGAGTTTCATTACTTTATGTACACTGAACTTTGCATTTGGGCTGGCATGTGAAGCATCATATAAGGAGCATGGGAAGAGGGGTCAGTAACACTCCAATACCATAATAATGATGCTGGCTGGCATTATTTGTTGGTCTACACTGTAGGTTCAGTCTAGGGGTGTGGGTTCACTGTCGTATCAAGAGCCCTTCCCCCCAGCCTGCAGGTTGTTGTAGTAAGGGGTTGTTCTAGGAAGTTGACAAATTACGAACCTCTTATATCAGAGAGGGTTTTCACATGTTTACATGTACGTTCATGCCCACAATTAAAACAAATTTGTGTCTGCTTCTTCTACAGCTCCCCTAGTGCCACCTTCTCCAACAATGCATGTTGTAGTCAACAATTTTTCAAACCAATCCACAATAGCCATTATCTCCACTTCTCTTCTATCTACAGTCCTTATGCAGTTTGGCATTTCAACTAAACATGGATATGGGGTCATAGTGCAGCTCAATTCAAATGGTGCAAATTTGTTTGCATGATTCAAGTCCTGAGGCCAAAACATGCATGAAATCATCTCGATGCTCTAGGACATCGAGTCCACAAAACTTTTGTGACATAGCCAGCTTGTGGAGTTGTTGTGTCTCACCTGCTTTGAAGAATCCTTCAATTTGCTTGCTTGCTTACTAAGAGCAACTCCACCCACACCCTGTATTTGGGTCTCTCCCAGCATTTATTGCATCCAATGTAGCAAATTGATGCATGCGGTTTGCTGTTAATAGTCTCCCTCACCTTCTGTAGTCTCAATTTCCATGTTTATTGGTGTGACTTCAGAGACAAGTAGACAATCTTGGTTATGAGACATATTGTTGGAATACCAAGAATGGGTGTAATTGTTTTAACAATCTCAACTCAACATAAAGAATCGTTATGTTTTTCCTAGTGTTATTTTAGGTCAGTTTCATAGTGAAAGATGGCACACAAACTTACATACAACTTGCATAAGGTCTCAGCCAAGCTATTTGGGTATCTTCCAGATTTTGTAACAGTTTTTGAGATCCTTTTGCATTTTCTGAAGCCATACAAGAACTAAAAGAATGATTCGGAACAATGTTTTATTGTAGAAAGATTTGAGTATTGAGATCAACATAAAAGCTATGATCTCAAAAATGAGTTGCAAACCTCAATTACAAGGGCATGGTAGAATTTGACATAAGCCTCAATCGAATCAATGTCTTATCCATTATGAACTCATTCTTGAATCCTAATACACTACAAACTAAACTGAAGTTGAAATGAGTTTTGTTTATCAAAAGAATTGTAGAATACAAAATTAGAATCAAGTTGAAGATTTAACTTGTCAAAAAAAATAAAAATCAAATTGGTTGAAGAGATTCCTCCAATGCTCACAAGTGCCAAAGCATGAATAGTTTTGGGCAAACAACATAGTTGATAGTAATTGGGCAATTTTTTGCAAGTTGTTGAAGAGAAGTCTAGAAGATATATTGGCATTCACAAGTTTGAGTGCCAAACCAACATGAATTGATTCACAATGGGTCTTTGTAATTTGGAAGTTCATTCTCTAAGACCTCATTCCAAAAACCATCTTTAGAATCAACAAGAATTGACGTCATTCTTTGGGGGTTGTCTTTGCGGAGTGCACTCCCATAGGCCACATGTACAATACATGTATATGGACACAGATGAATGTGGATGAATGAAATACGTTACCAAAACCATGGACACAAATGAATGTGGATAGGTGTATGGGCATGGATGAATGTGAATGAATGAAATGCATCCATGGTTGGAAAACAATATTGTTTTGTTTTTGGAAATGGCAATCATCCATGTTGGGATAGAAGAAATTCATGTAGAGATGATTGCCATGGATGTCATTCATTCGTTTTTCAAACCACATCCATTTGATTTAAATGGTTTTAATACTCATATGACAATATAATAGTAGACATCCATAGATTTTGAAAAACAACTATTTCCAAAAATTGCAAACAAATGTCGTTCTTCGAAAGACCGATTATTGGGTTTGTCAATGTGACAGCTAACCCTAGCTTAAAATAAGCTAGATATTGACCATTAGAACTCACTAAATCAAGTCATTGAGAGGATGTTTTACACATGAGCTAAAAGTCCAAGCTAATGTGAATTCTATTCATCCACATGGATGAATGAACTATTTAATGAATGAAATTTCAACATGAATGACCAATATTTAATGGGGTGGATGAAATGAATGAATGAATGAATGAATGAATG
>Ga0116229_10007416_pt1 | contig 17362 bp, 13 predicted proteins | sample S1TSphgellanicum_3_FD_87313 | JGI IMG/M metagenome (GOLD analysis project Ga0116229, IMG submission 87313) | Host-associated microbial communities from peat moss isolated from Minnesota, USA - S1T2_Fc - Sphagnum magellanicum MG | ecosystem: Host-associated > Plants > Peat moss > Unclassified... | reverse complement strand
GTATTGTAATAAAAAAGTGAGAGGAAGGGGGGGGTTGTTTTTTTTTTAAAAAAATTTATAGGGGGGGGGGGGGGGGGGGGGGGGTGGGGGGGGGGGGGGAACTGTGGTCAAGATTTTTGGGTTAACTGACAATTAGACACTGATTTCAGACTAAGTTACTCTGACTGGAATTGAGTCTAATTTCCAGAACTGGAGCAAGAATCTGAACCTAATTTTTTTGTTTCTCTGGAACTAGACCAGAATGGAACCCAAGGTTCCATTTTTTTGTGAAACCAGAACTATTATTTTATGAAAAAAAACCTAAACTGAAGGTTCATCCATAAAACGCAAGAATCTCCCATCACTGGTGTTTAATGTCCACTGTGAACTAGCACCTTCCAGCACCCAATCCACTAGCCCGCTCCATACAACTCAGTTGTGAATGACCTTCACCTGAATTAATCTTGGGTTTCACCTTGGTCACCCACTTAATAAGAAAAAGATGATATATGTGTATGTAAATAGGTAAGAAAATAAGTGATTATTAGGGAAGAATATGGTTTGTACATAGACAAGGGCAGTTTTTACTACCTATCCACTAACGACCTTCTTGGAGGTTAGAAAAAATCAACTGAGCTAACCACCACAGTTAGCTAGGGAACGGAAACTCAACAGAGAACCATTTCCTGACCACTCACCATCCATCCTTCCTGGTGCGCTGGTGGGTGCTGGTTCAGTCTGGCCCATGAAAACAGAGCGCAAGTACACAGATGAATGCCATGTTCTACCATCCATAGCCTTGAACCAGAAGCTATCTTCAGGACCAAAGGTGGAGCACTTATTAGAAACAGGACGGCTCTTAATCACTGCACAATTGTGAGTGGAGGAACCCCAGATTTGGTTTGGAAGAAGTTGGCCTGACTAGTGGACAGTTTTCACCCTCTATCTAGAAAACAAACACCAGTCTAGGATGCCACACAGTACATATGGTAGGTATTTTTTTTATAGAAAAGAGTTCTCTTACTTTTCCACCAGAATCGTCGGTGAGACAATTGTCTTTTTCTGGATTCTGAATATCCTTGTTTACAACATGTCAAATACATGCGATACAAAAGCAATATGGAACTCAACAGAACTTCCCTTGTCTTCTTGTTTATATGGGATAAAGTTGGGCAGGTTTACATCAATACAGAACTTGGGCACCTTACACTGGCTTTCCTGGGTAGGACAGCCAATATCCTCCTTCCTCCACACTTAGTGCAGTTGCTGTCCCTAGTATTGTAAATGAAAGATGCCGGACATGTGCACTGCAGGCTTCTGGGGTTAGGTGGAATGAGACCCTTCCATTGTATGTGAGAATGGTGAGTGAGTGAGGGCCAAAATTTCTCTAAAAAATTTGGCCTACATCATCAACCGACAGTGGTGGAGTGGTCCCCTTCTATTAGTGCTTTAAAATATTGAGCGATTACCACAAAATCTCCAAAAGAAAAGATTATATTCTTGACTTCTGTCATCGAGTGAGGGTGGCAGCCATGTGGGCTTGCTGCATTCCTTGGTGAAATGGGCCCAATTCTATAGAACATGAAAGTCATAAACCAGCACCACAAGATTTCTACAAGATAAAATTATTTTTAAAATCATTCTGAATATTTTGTACCTTAATAATAATAAAACACATTACATCAATTAAAAGATAACCTTTTTACTCCACATATTCCAAGAATCGTGGAATCCAAACACTAAATTTGAAGTTTAATTTTACTTAGGGTTGAGAAACATGATTGAATGTTGCCTGTCACATAATTGTGCTACAATACGATTGCATGTTCTAGTTTCTTAGAGGAGCTCCACTGGCAGAAGAAAAGTGGCCTATATACATAATCTGATTCTTTCTGAATCGGTAAAAGGTGCACACAAGTCAGTGCTTGTAAATCTGATTCTTGTAAATCGGTGAACAGTGCACAAGAATAAAGGTTTGTAAATCGGTACACGTGCACAAGAATCAAGGTTTCTAAATCGGTAAACGTGCACAAGAATCGAGGTTTGTAAATCGGTGAACAGTACACAAGAATCGAGGTTTGTAAATCGGTAAACGTGCACAAGAATCGAGGTTTGTAAATCGGTGAACAGTACACAAGAATCGAGGTTTGTAAATCGGTAAACATGCACAAGAATCATTGCTTGTAAAAGGCATTGGACTTCAAAATGAGTGCTCTTGGTTAGTCAACTCGGCAGCCTATTTTTTTCTCGCCAACTGGTGCAAAATTTTGCCTTTCTCTGGGTACAACCACCAGAAAGAGAGTCTACAACGGCATGTCTTTTCATGCCCCAAACACTGAAGCCCTGAGTTTGATCATAAATAGGGTGAAATTCAGAAAAACAAAAATCTACCCAAAAAAAAGAAAAACATTAGCATTCAAGGGTGGGGGGACCTCAGTGTTGGTGGTGAACTGAGTTTCACCCTGTCTTTCTTTTTTTTTAGCGCCTCCACAGTTGCTGCATATATTTTCACTGTTCCTACTTATATAGCCAGGATAGTCTTGAGCCTTGTGCATTAAATTTTGATTCTCAGCATTTCATTCCCAGATTTAATAAAAATTTCTTACTTTATGGATACCCTTGAGAGAAGGGTTTGGGGTGAAAGGAGGCCCAAAGACAGGGTGACTTCACACATAATTTTAGTATTTACACTTACATGTCTCAAAACATGTACATGGGCTGTGTAAGTGTATTTGACAAATATTTACACTAACCTCTTGTAAGTGTAAAAAAAATACATGTACACTGCAAGGATAAGTGTAAATGTAAATTTTTTTGATTTGTAAGTGTAAATGATTTACACTTACACAGGATTTACACTCTATATATGGCTATTGACATTTACACACACAACACTGGTTCCACCAGTCTAGAATGTAACACAGTACATCTGGTATTTGAGGAGAAGGGCTTGAGCGCTGTCCTGAAATACTGGACACCCGTGAGGCCAGGTTGCCCAGTCGTTATTTGAGATCTTAAGTGAGATGTTAAAACCTAAAGCTCTCAGGCTCATGTATTCAAGATCTTAAACAAGATGATAATATCAGTGTTGGGCGGTTCTTTGAATTTTTTAAGAACCTTCAGTTTCAGTTTATTAAAATTTTGAAAGTCAAAGAACCTCCAGTTCCTGTTTTTTGAATTTTTTTGAAATCAAAGAACCTGCCAATTTCAATTATTTAAAATTTTGAAACTCCTCAGTTCCTAACCGGGTTGGTTATCTTATGGTTAGAGAACAAGTGATCCTATACCAATGTTTTTTAATTGAAAGAATGTAATGAACGACAATTATGAAAAGGTTCTTTAATGATTTTCAACAAGTTTTTTGCCAGTTCTTTGACTCTAACCTAGCATACAAGTAATCAAGTATAAATAAGCTTACAACTTACCGCAAGAGATCAAATTGCCCATTTGGAAATAAATCTATAGAAACAAGTAATGCTACATCAAGCAATTATCCATTGACATCCAAATATCCTAAATTCTGGACCATTCACATGAACAAAAGGAGAGGCTACAAAACTTTTTGGAAATGGAATACTTTACCATAGTTTCCTTATTTTTCAAAAAAAAAATTGTCAATAAAATTATTTAAAATAAAATCACCATAACTAGTTATAACATGTAATGTTCTTGTGGATGATGGCCACTTAGTAACATCACCAAAACACGAATTAAAATTGGAAACAATCCTATAGATAAAATACCTCACATTAGATTAGTGAAATATAAATCAATTGATTAGTGTGCTATACTTCATATTGGTGATTCAAGACAATGTGGACTATACTATCCAATAACATCCACTCAAGTCCCAACTCCCCACTTAGTTTCTAGCATTCAAATTGAAAAATAACTAACAACTAACATGCATTTGAAATCACATATCTAACAATAATGACAAAAATTATGTAAATTAGTTAAACAAACAAAGTTTCTAGCATGGTTTCTTGTTACATAGATGATCACAACAACAACCATTGTTAACAATCTCACATGGAAATTGCAAACTACAAAGATAGAGCACAAAACTTCAATGTTAAGGCCAATGAAAATAAAAAATGTAGGGAAACATCAACATTACAATGGAAAACAACAGTAGCATCAAAATAAAAAACAAAGCAACATCAAAATAGAAAGCAATAATGCCATAAAAATGTCATGTTTGTTTTTCATTTGCACAATATAATTGAAAGAAAGTTGGGAGATAAAGGTGTAGCTCCCTTACCATCATGTACATTAAGCATCAAACTTTTTTTCAAAAGCTCCTTCAAAAAAAATTTCCAACTCTTCCACCAAATATGTTTCAAATTCAATCAAATATGCCATACTCTTGGGGCCACCTTTATCAAGGATCATTAAGCTAATTTTTATGAACAAAAATTAGCTTTTCAAGGTTATTAATTTGCAACATACATTGATGTAGATTGGTCAGAATACTAGCAAGGGAGAAAATGCATTACATTTCAATATGAGATCATGTAATTCCCAGAATTTGTCGCATGAGCAACCCCATAGTGGGGAACATAGTCTCATGTTTATTCCATCATTGCAACAAGCAATTTGTTTCCTTCACATCAACCTGAAATCATTGGAATGACAAAAGTTCTTGAGTGACACACTCTCGCATAGGTTTATTGCACCAACTTCCCATTTCACATATGTCCAAGCTACATTCTACATCAAATCCATTTGACTAAACTATGAATTATTTGGAGCTCCAAATATTTGATGTGAGTGTCCATAACACTTCAACAACATCGTGAGCAATGATTTCTCATCATATTCATTTACAATTAGCTTACTAATATCACGCCCAATGAAAGAAGACACAAAACACAAGTTCTTATATTAAGGATCCAACATAAAACATAGCATGTTGTGAGCCTTTTTAGGCTCAAACCTCTGTAAGAAAAATAAAAATGGATCCAACACCAATATCATTTGTTTTTTTATATTGAAGGGAAGTTTTATCAACTCAACATTTAAATATCCACCAATTTCATCATCAAGTGTGTTGTCCAGAATAACATGATTAATGATGTCTTGTTGAAACTTTAAGCTCATTGTGATTGCTGTATTTAATGCATCATACAACAGCTAATGTCCATGAGACTTGTTCAACACACATGTTGAAACAACAAGATTCAAGTTGTCCACAACAATTTGAGCTATGTTATAAGATAATGGTGGAAGAACCCACCTAGCAACACATGTTTGTGTTTGGCAACTATAGCACAAGACTATTGTTTTTTGATACAATAGTGCATCTTGAAACATGACAACTTTACTCGCAAGTCTACAAAAAGAAAAAACACATAATTAGCTATTTTCTTCTTCTACAAATTTAAAAGAAACAGTTTTTCATTAAAAAAATCCAATGAAGTTCAAATCTAGAATCTCTTGTTTACAAAAAATGAACTAACACCAAAGTTGGCATTGCACAAATAACCAAGAGCTCCACAATTATAAGCACCATAATCCACTAATAGGATCCAACATAACCTTATTAAAAAATTCAAAAGCAAAGTTCATTGTTTGCTATAACCAAAAAAAAACAAGTGGTCTACTAATTGGTTCAAATCTAGAATCTTCTCTTCACAAAAAAATGACCCAACTATTTGATTTGGCATTGCAAAAATGACCAATAGCTCCATGGTTCCAAACACCACAATCCACTATTAAGATCCAATAAAACCTTTGAAAAAAATCAATGGCAGAATTCACTATATGTTGCAACAAAAAAAACACATAGTCTACTTTACAAAATAAACCCCTATTAGCTTTTAAATTGCCCTTTTGATAGTCCTTCTCTTTAAGTGGTTGCATTTTACTAAACATAGCAACACAAACATAGAAAGTATTGTTCAAGGATGCATCATAGCATAACATCCAAAAACTCCGAACAACTTTAAACAAACTTAATAAAATCGAGAACTTACAATGCATGCCCATTGCCATCATTTGTGAAAGTAGAAAAATTATGTTACAATATTTGAAAAACTAAACATTCAACTAACATTAACTTGTATTGTTGTTAAAATTTCATGCAATATTATCCTTCTAGAGACATGGGGGTTCTGAGAACTTAGTGCTTATATAGGAAATATCCTAAAGTCTTGATCACGTTACACTCAACTATAATTCACTATGTAGTCAGATTTAGCAATTAATAGCTATAAGACATAAAATCAACCAACTACATAAAAAATAGCAACATGAGTTGTAGTTTGATTTCTCTCACACATGAGTTCATGCATGAATTCAATAAAGGGTTATATCTATGCTCGAGCTGATTTGCACGTTGCCATCTAATTTTTGTGGCAATAACTTTTAGTTACAACCAAGTTTTTTATACAACAAATTCATTATGTTGCATTTTGGATTTCAACTTTCGACAACATGAATTAGAAGGGTGATGATGACTAATTAGCTTGTTGATTTCAAGAAGGAACATTTTGCACCTCGTTTGGATATAGTCGAAATACTATTGCAACAACAACAATAACAGCTCTTAGCTGTAATCAAATTTTCTTATACAACAAATTCATTTTGTTGTAGTTTGGATTTTGACCTTTTGCAGCATGAATCAAGAGGGTGATGATGACTAACTAGTTTGTCAATTTCAAGAAGGAACATTTTGCATCTTCTTTAGATGTAATTGAAATATTATTATAACAACATCAACAACAAGATTCATGGGATCTACAACTTTGTGTGACACATGCAGTTGCATAATATATTGGGCATTACGCACTTCAAAAGAGTTTTGGTTTTTGACAAAAAGTAGGGAAACTTGATTTGAGATTTCAATCAATTTCACCACCTAATTTTCACAATAACAATAGTAGTTCTTAACTATAACCAAATTTTTTTTATTGTTGTAGTTTGGATTTCGACCTTTTACAACAAGAATTAGGAGGGTGATAATGATTAACTAACTTGTTCATCCCAAGAAGGAACAATTTGCATCTTGTGTGGATGTAGTTGAAGTACTATTATAATAACAGCAGCAGCAAGACCCACAAGACCTGTAACTTTGTGGCATGTGCAACTTCATGATATATTAGGCATTGCGCACCTCAAAAAAAGTCTAGGTTCTTGACAAAAGGTAGGGAAAGGGGATTTGAGATTTCAATCAATCTCACCACCTAATTCTCATTGTAATAACTAGTGCACCTAGCTACAACTAAGTTTTTTTATACAACAAATTCATTGTGTTTTAGTTTGGATTTTGACCTTTTGCAACATGACTTAGGAAGGTGATGATGATTAAGTAAGGAACAAAAGTGACAATTGATGAAGGTTTCATGTAAAAATGAAGGTTCAAAGTTCAAATTTTAAAAACACCTCCCATAAACTTAACAACTTGGTTAAGAAAACATCCACTTCTAGAAGGTTTTTTGCATCCAAATTTCACCACAATACACAACAAACTAACATCATGGAAACAAATAGACTAACATCATGAAGCAAATTAAAACAAACATTCACAAGATGCATCACTTTGTTTTCATCAGTGTGCTCAATTTTTCATTGTCGTAGTCCCATATCAATGTAAGCCCTTGTCCATTTTTAATGCCCTTTCCCCGATTTCTTTGGCCATGTAATGCACTTTTGAAAATCTACTTGGACAAATTTGATGGACATTTCATGTAATCCAGCAGAAACCATTTTAACCATTGTGCCATATTAACATGCCTTTGACATGGTGTGCCCAAAATAGGTTCCTCGGAAAAGCTCCTCCAACCCTAAATTGTCACAACTCACCACAAATTTTAGAGTTGTTGTCATTGCTCCTAAATTTGATCTTCATCTTTCACATACGTTAGAATCTTCTTCCATAAATTATACTTATCCAGGAGAGCTTGGAGTTTCATAATCATTACTTGACCAATTATTTTAATAGCTTCAAAAAGCCCTATATTAATTTGTTTTGGTTGCTAATTTGCATTAGTAAAATCGCAATTAATGCAAAAGATCATGTGCACCCATTGACATCCAAAAATCAAATGTTGCTATGACAAATAAACAATCAGACAAAACAAATAACACATATAAAGATTTGGTCTTTTCCACCAAATCGGGTAAACCTCTTCCTTGAAAACTTTTCAAGATGGAAAAACAAGTTGAAGACAGAAGCATAACCCCATTTGTTGCAACTAGATGTTCTTTGCAATTCAAGTCAGTAAATAATTTTTTATGATGAAGAGCGCCAAATCTTGAAAAAATGTTTGTTGTTGTTCATTGTCCTTCTTAAATGGATCAATTAACCTAAAGAAATAAAAAATCATGCTTGGAGTGATTCCAAGCCTCTCCTTGGAAATTTGTCAAGCTTGTGGATCTTTTGGGGTATTGGTCACCTTTATAGATAGTTTTTGAAAAAGTTTAGGGTCTAGCAATCACATGCTTCGTCATGGCTATGATGCCATTTATTTTTAAATAGGTAATCAAGCCTTTCCTACATCTTGTTCGTTGAACAAAAATAGTTGGACCAATTACTTCATTGTAATAAACTATGAATCCCATAACTTCAACATTGATAAGATCTATAGGTTTGCCATCGTTCACACAAAAAAAGGCCTAGGTAAGGGCATTATGACTCCAGGGCTTCTAGAACTTAACTTGTTTTGTAAAGCTTTCAAGATTTCTACTATAGCCGGTGCCCCTTTAATAGCTAACAACTTAGGATCACAACTTTGCTTCCACGTGATGAAATTGTTGCACCAAATGTAGCAAGCTCTTGATTTGTGTGTGATGAACTTGGTGCCCTTATCGAAATGTTTCTACTTTCAATGACTTGAGGATTTGCAACGTGGCTTTTAAAAGCTATATCAAAAGCCATAAAAAGGTCAAATTGACACACTTGGTCATCAAGTTTAATTTCAAGAGATATTGGGATGTTTTGGTTGGACATCAAACCTTATAACTCCTAGAACTTAGAAGACTTTATATTCTACCTTTTTCATTATGAACAATGAACTACAAATTGCATAGTGCACTAGATCCTTGGAAGTTGGAACTTTAGGAACAAAACTCATGACTCAAAACTTACAATTACTCAAAACTTCACACAAACTTGAAACCTAACCAAAAAAATGTGGATCAAGAATTCCATACCTGCTAATTAATGTCACCATCACCACCTCTTTTACAGTTGTAACATCAAATTGCAACCTTCATGAATTGCATTCCTCAAAAGTTATGTGCGACCAAAAAGCCAAAATGCTAAAACCTCCTATCACATTAAGAACTCAAAGAACTGGAGTTGTCTTCACAACCTTGGATCCAATGTTCAAAGTCCAAAACCATAGCTTCTTATTGTTGGTTCCTTACTTCATGTGGTTCTTTATTTCTGAGATTTCCGACGATTCCATGAATCCTCGATTCTTTCATGTTTTCACCCCCACTAGTTAAGAAGGTATATACACATGTTGATAATCAGTAGGTATTTGTTGTAATTTCAAAGAACCACCCAACATTGGTTGATACACTATGCTCCTAGTGCTCATATTTTAGCCATTTTTTTTCTTGTTGCTCACATTCTAGTTTAAACAACTTAAAGGTCAATCTTACATGATATGTGAGCAAGTAGGATACATCGTGCCTTCATTTGAACACACCAATGATATTTTCTTTTTAGTTTTGCATTTATATGAAACCATTATCTGATGTAGGAGCTGTTTTTTTCTTTTCCCCATTAACTTGTTCTATAAAGGGTAGTTACATAGCTTAATTATAATATTGTTGCCTTAGTAAGTCAATGGCATAAATGAGAGTAATGCACTATTGGCTTTACATCAATGGTCTAAACTTTAATGAACATACTGTAACCTAAAAACAGTGTCATCTGTTTTTATGTGGATGAAGACTACAAGCCTTAACTAGTGGCTGAAAAATCTACTCCTATTTTTGGTTGTTTTGTTGTTTTACAAGAGGAAGTTGGTGAAATAACATTTGGGATGGAAGGCAATTTGAACAGCCTAATGAAAACACTTCAAGAGATTTGTGGATTAGATGTCTGGAAAGAAATTGGCAAGGAGACAAAAAAAAATGAGATGAGATGAGATGAGATGAGAAGGAGGATATTTGAGGTAGGCTGAGGAAGTGAAGAAGGGGCTCTGGTGTGATAAAAGGGAATTTAAGTGACTGGACTTGTAAGAAAGACTAGAAAGTGTGGTTTGGTTTTTGATTTAGGTAGAAGCAGATTTTGATCAAGTAGATTGAATGAAAATAATACTAGCCAAAAGACTTTTACTATTTCAAGAATGTCAAGAAAAGGTCCAGAATTGTTGATGTGTTTTTATAAGGACCAACACAAGGGAGAGGATGAACATGTTTAAGATTTCTGGAGTGGTTGTGTGGCAGCTCATTCGTGATGTTTTTGGGGATTCTTGAACTGGGTTTTGTCTTGAAAAAAATACTTGTTGCATTATGAGAGCTCCGAGGGTTTTGGGAATGAGGGAATGTTGAGAAGTAGAGATGATTGTACTGGCTGACCCTGCCCTGAATCTCTGTCCAATCTCTGAGACTAAACCATGTTGAAGTAGTAAAACCAATCTCTATGGGCATTCTATTGTTGGGTATGAACTGCCAGCCACATAAAACAACCTGTTGACTCTTAGAAAGGAAATCAAAATGAGTGCATGATCTTTTGCTGTCCATAGAATTAAGGCCATAAAACTTACATGTTTGTTAGGATTTTGAAGAAGAAGAATATTTGAATCAGAATTGTCATACTTTAATAAAAGTAGAAACATACTTCAATCCATGGATGTTTAGCAATGGGGATGTGCACATTGTAGAAAATATTCCCCTTGTATTTTGGTGACAATACCATGCAACTTAACTTATTTTTATCTCTATTACTTTGGATATCAAGATTCATTAGTCTGTTCCCTCTTGCTTCCCTCTTGCTTTCAATAGGTTTTAAAATGACCTAGATATGTATGTATTTTAAATTTTCACAAAATTTTATCCTTTCAATAAAGCATTTTGAATTTTTTTGACATTTATAATAAAAATAGAGGTACTTTCCAAGCTACCAAAGAACTATTCTCTTATTTACAACTTCACAATATGTGTTGTTCTTTTCCTATGCTATCACCAGAATGTTATTTTCACCTTGATCAACCAATACAACTAAAAAGGAGCCATATACAATGTTCAAATCCCAACAATTTTCACTAATCAACTATGATTGTTTGCCTTTCCAAATACAAAATTATTTTTTGAAATGTTATCCCTTTACAAAAATGTTGTCACTCTCAAATGGGCCTTCTCCTCCCACCAACAGGGCCTCCTTGGGCCCTCTGTGACTTGTTTATAATATAAAAGAGTTGTCTTACTTTTCCACAAGAATTGTCCATACTGCAGCTGTCTTTTTCTGAATTCTGGATAGCTTTGTGTATCACAAGTAAAATACATGTGATCAAAAAGCAATACCGATCTTACCTTGTCCTCTTGTTTCCTTGGAATAAAGATGGTTTACATCAGCCAACAAGCTGCTTCCTCCACATTTAGTGCAGTCACTTTGCCGACTATTGTAAATGGAAGGTGCAATGCAGGCTTCCTGCATTGGTGGAATGCGTCCTATTCCATTGTAAGTGAAAATGGTGAGCAAACGATCACCAAACTTTTTCTAAAAGATAAAGATAAAAAGTTTAACCAACATCATCAACCAACTATGCTGGAATGGGCCTGTTCCATAGTGCTTTAAAATATTGAGCCGGTATTAAAACATTTCCAAACCACAAAGATAATTTTCTTGACTTTTATCATGAAGTGGGGGTGGTGAATGTACAGGCTTGCCATGTTCCCAGGTGGAATGGGCCCAGTTCTGTAGAACGTGAGTTAGCACCACAAATTTTCTAAAATATAAAATATTTTTAATTCACTCTGAATATTTTGTAACTAAAAAATATAAATAAAATAGATTGCATCAAATAAAAGATTACATTTTTAATTCCACATGGTCCAAGAATTGTGGAATTGAAACACTAAATTTGAAGTTAGATTTAAACTTAGAGTCGGAAAACATGATTGAATGTTGATATTCACATAATTGTGCTACAATGCGATTGCAGGTTCTAGGTTCTTAGAGGAGTTCCACTGGTAGTAAAAAAGTGGCCCACAGAATATATTTTGGATGAAGTACAACTGGAAATGGTGGAAGGAGAACCGTCGGTAAACGTGCACAAGATTCTCTAGATTTCTACCATCTAGAGCAGTTTTATACTAGTTTTAAACTGTTTGGATAGTTTTCTCAAAAATGTGTCGCAATTAAAGCTAAATCTTTTGTGGAAACAATGCCACTCATGCTAAATCTCTTGTGAGATGATAGTCACCCATGCTAAATCAAATTTATTTTTCAAATGAGGCTGATGATTGATCCAAGTGAGTGCATTTAAATACCTTTCGCATTATACTATGTCATTTGTCAGGTTCATGAGTGAGGATTGAAAAAAAAAAGTAACCCTTATGTATAGTATGATAACATTGACCTGGAAACCTATTGTCATTCATATTAATTTGTTCAATCACATTTTTTTATTTTTTATTTTTTGGAAGGGGCCATATTGATTGGCCCATTATCAATTTTTTTTGGGACATTGGGCACTCTCCAATAGAAGCACCTGTTTGGACTGCCAGCTGCAAAATAGAAACAAATGTGCTCCCTATGGGCGACCTTTTCACTTTATATACGAGAGAGTTGACCTTTGGGCAAACCATGTGGAATCAAAATGAGGTGCTACATGCAACGTTTTGGGGGACAACTTGGGGAAACTCATGGGAACGCATTGGGAACATGATGGGAACAAGAGAAAAAAGAAAAATATTCCTCCTCATCCTTTCCAGAAAAGAAAGAACTGGACCTGTCATGAGTCCATGCTGAGCCTTTCATTGGCTGCATGGCACTTTTATTTCGAAAGCTCTTCGTCACCATATTTGGCCTGAGCTAATGGCATGGAACAGCCCCAAAAAAGAAAACAACCACACCCCCCCACCCCTCAAAAAGAAAAAAAAACTAGGCCCCTTGTTAATGCATGTTGAGCCTTTCATTGGCTGCATTGCAGCTTTAGTTTCCAAAACTGTTTGCCACTATTTTTGGCCTGGACTAATAGCCCTTCCTAAGAACAGCCTACCTATTGCTAGAGGGTGAACCAGTACCTATGCTGGTACCTTCACCTTCTTGAGTATGGCCCCTTATAGCTAATAGTTTATGGAGGAATTAAATTTGGACCTTGAGACCCTGATTTAGTCTAGGGATGCCACATCAATAATGATTATGATATTGTATTTTAATTGATATTCATCAGGGTAACTTTCCATACACTAATGACATTCTCAAATGAATATCTTTGTGGATTCAGGATAGCCTTGCTTTACTGCAAAAGACATGTGATAAAATATGTGATGAAAAACTTTGTTCCTTTTTGGAGTCCCAATAACCGTGTGTTTCAAGCGAAAGATATGTGATAAAATAGTAAATAAAGGGTCCATCTTTTCTGGGTTGAAAGGAACTTTTGCATCACATAAAAGAGTGCAAAAGATTTTAATAGGCTGCATGTTGAGGGACCACTACTACATTGCATGAAGGACTTTAGAAAACTTTAATAAGTCGGGAAAATGTTGACTCCTGAGGTTCTAACTTCTATTCCCTGTCCTAAGTTCCTAGGTTAGATTTATTTTTCATACCTGGATTTTCTGGCTACTTCTTTGCCATTGCTTCCTCTGCAATCATCATTGATGGAAGTTTATAGTTCAAGTGTATTGAGGAACTCCTCAAGCATTTCTTCTTGCGGTGAACTGGCGCAAAAAATTCACCCAATTTTTTTTTAAATTTTTTTTGTTGCAAATCTTTGCAAATTTCGCCAAATTTGATCACACTCCAAAAGAAAGTTTACCAGATTTGGACAGGTTTCTAGGTAGATGATCACCACTAGGGCAACGTCACTAAATATATATATATATATATATGTAAATGTAATTATTAAGTTAAATCTATATTTAATATAATGTCTTCCCATTGTTATGTACACTTAATTAATGCATGTAATCAAATATTTGTTCTGTGTAAATTGAAATTTGGGGAATAACATATCAAATAATGCCACTAATGATCACTAATTTTGTCACACTTCAATTTGTATTCCCTTTCGTATTAAAATATATTAAAAAAAAAATTCTTCATTTTTTATTAAACTTAAAACACATGTGAAGTTTATTTGAATAAATGAATGGATAATTATGATTCAAAAAATCTAAATGGTGCATAATCTATTAATTTTCAGTTTAAAAGATATTTTAACTAAAATCATAATATAATATAATTAATTAATATGTGAAATTATAATTTTTTTCATTTTTAGAGATATAACATTTGCCCGATTGTTTTAACTTGGTTAAGTTTTTCACATAGGGTCACCCTAGTCCCCACTCCCTAGTATTGGGTATTTTGCAAAAAGGAAATGCCTTTTTGGGGATCTGAGTCGTCGGCAAGTAAAACAGCGCCTACATGGTAGCTATCCTATAGATTGGTACTACACCTTGAAATGCGAGGCCTCTTATCAGAGCAGCTTCACCGGCGCATCAAACTCCAGATTTTAGATGAAGTATGGCCATTATTTGGCTCTTTTGGGCCACAAATCAGTCTAAAAACTCCCAAGATTCAGTGACAGAAGATGCACCGGACGCCAAAAAGATTGCTGTCGATTGGCCTGCTTAATATTGGCGCAGCTTAAATAGTCTCTCTGCTTGCAGTGTGCCCTTATTCGTGTTTAGGGGTGGGGTATCAGGATTGGGAAAAAGCTAATATCCACCTCTAGCTCATGCCACTGCCATTAGCCTAGGCCAAAGATGGCAAAGCACAAATGTCGGCAATAAAATTTCTTGTGGACAATGAGTTGAGGCAGCATGCACCCTACAGTCAGATTTTTTGGGGCGAGGGTGGGGCTGTTGGATTTTTGTTGTTCCCAACATGTTCTGATGATGTTCCCATTTTGTTCCCAACATGTTTCCCATCTTGCCAAATATGTTCCCCATAGATCCTCACTTAGTTTATTACAAAGAACTTGCATGGTCAATTTCCATTGAAGATTTAATGGATGCATTAGGAGTTGTAATGGGCATGGCCTCTTCTAGGCAGGATTAATTCCCTGTATATCATGTTGCCAAAAATTGGATTTAAAATAACACTCATTCGAGAAAAACCTGAGTTAAAATGATACATTATACTTGCAATTTTGACTCAATATAGTTTCTTTAGCAAATCGAAACTGATCATTTTATTTCCTTTATCTCTAACAAACTACACATTTTCTCACCATGTAGTTGGGCAGATAGACACTGAATGTGTCCATGTGGCAATTTGAGGTCAGCAAGGATTGGCATGTGACAAATTTAACTAAAACTGAAAAAAAGAAAACACTGCTAGGTAGGTCGATCTTTCACGTCGAAAATTTACAAAACTTCACAAAAAAAATCCCCAAGATTCCTGGCACCAGCTGGGCCCTAGAATGCGGGCGTCCCTCACATTAGAAAGCCTGCGCGTCCAGGGGTCAGGGGACGCAATCGTGTTCTTCAATATTTTGCGAGGTAGGTTCTCTTGGCCCCTGGACCCCTCTCATATTCGACCCTTATCGGGTTAAAGCACAACGCGAGCCCTGTACGGAGGCATCTTTTGCATGCAAAGTGCTCCCATCAATTTGCTGAAGAAAAGTGCCTTTACATGCACAAGGCCCTCCATACTGCTACGCAGGCCCCCGTTTGCAAGTCAAATTTCTGCACGTGATTAGATGCTGGGCACCTACACAAAAAGACGTGAGGGCTTTTTTTGCATCTATAAGAAAGGCTGTGCTGCTCTGTCTATCCTATGCTTTCATTCAACTGTCGTCTGTTTGTGCATCGCTAGAGCTCCACGCTCCACGCTCCAGAGTTTCAACTGCTGTGTACGTGAGCACCATCTACAAGTCTTTGTTTGGAAGTCCATCAGCAGATCTAGTGTTTGAAGCCCAAGGCCATCAGCAGACACCTCTGCAGGCCCATGCGCTGTTGAGGTCATTTTGAATCTTCAGGTACCAGCTGCTGCCGTGAAGGAAAGCAGAATCTGTTTCTGTTCTTCACACGTCGGTTCTTTCTGAAATTTGAAGTTTTAGTCAGTTTTTCTGAAGCTACCAGGATTTTAAGATCTAAAAGTAACTTGGTGTTCAATTGGTATTAGGTTGTGTACGTGAGCTGGGGAGGAGTAACGAACTCACCAGTAGATCAAGTGTTTGGAAACCCAACGCCGTCAGCAGACGCCTGCGAAGGTCCATGCGTTGTTGAGGTCATTCGAATCTTGAGGTACCTGCTACTGCCACAAAGGAAAGGAAAGCAGAATCTGTTTCTGTTCATCATCCTTTAGTTCTGTGTGAAATTTGAAGTTTTCGTCAAGTGTTTGTGAAGCTAGCAGGATTTTAAGATCTAAAAATAACTCGGTGCATGTACCAGCTTGTATCAGGTTGTGTCCCTGAGCTGCGGACGAGTAACGAACTCCATCAGCAGAAGAAGTGTTTGGAAGCCCAAGGCCGTCGGCAGACGCCTCTGATGGTCCATGCGTTGTTGAGGTCATTTTGAATCTTGAGGTACCTGCTACTGCCACAAAGGAAAGCAGAATCTGTTTCCGTTCTTCATACTTTAGTTCTGTGTGAAATTTGAAGTTTTCGTCAAGTGTTTCTGAAGCTAGCAGGATTTTAAGATCTAAAAATAACTCGGTGTGTACCTTGTATCAGGTTGTGTACGTGTGCTGCGGAGGATTGACAGAGCTTCTACCCTTGAATATTTTTTTCTTGAATGCAGGGTGCGGATCCTTGAAAGGTAAGAATGTTTTGTCGTCATTTTCACGAAGCTGGATGCTGTCCGTTGTTTCCAATTTTACCCAAATTCATATTTCTTCCTCAATGGGGGTCTGGATCCATGGAAGCCTCATGTTGAACATTTGTCCATGCCCAAACATTGGTTGAAGTAAATAAACATATGTCACACCTGTTCCGCATTTAGTCAAATTGTATTGACTCATGTCTTCCACGCACATGTTCGAGATCTTTTGTTTGACTCATGTCTTATGCACATGCTTGAGATCTTTCCTTTTTGGCGTTTAGTTGTGTTGCTCCAAACTTTTAACATACTGGGAAGATGCCCCCATGTGAACTAGTGCAAGGAAGCGGTTAAGCTTCATAGAACATTCATTTGTAAGTGTGAAAAAAATGTAAGCTTAAATCCATTTAGATCGTTCTTCCCGGTCGAAGAAGAATTCCATGGAGTAGGGACTTAACTTGAAGGGGTCCTTAAAGCTTATGAAACTTCC
>Ga0116229_10007415_pt1 | contig 17364 bp, 10 predicted proteins | sample S1TSphgellanicum_3_FD_87313 | JGI IMG/M metagenome (GOLD analysis project Ga0116229, IMG submission 87313) | Host-associated microbial communities from peat moss isolated from Minnesota, USA - S1T2_Fc - Sphagnum magellanicum MG | ecosystem: Host-associated > Plants > Peat moss > Unclassified... | reverse complement strand
TTTATGTTATTCATTTCTCCTACTTACTTCCTTAATCATTGGTCACACCTAGGAATGATAATAAGTTATCATTCAACATACCTACTACCTACCAAGACATGTGCCCATGTGAACAAAACAAAGGCAATGTGATCATCATGAATATAAAAAAAATAATGAGAAGAAGGGACAACCCTTTATATCACAAGTTGTTTTGATCAAAATTTAAAACTCAAGTAGTTTGAACATGCAACTAAAACACACATGTTAATATTTCTTATACGTTTGTTTCATAAACAAATGGAGTGAAAATTTTGAGTGAAGATGAGGTTGTTAATGATTGTTCTCCTTGCACATTTCATTTAGGAGGTTTTGCAAGCACACAAATTTATCATACTTTGAAGCATTAGTCTATTGTCATTTGACTTTGGAGTTGTTCCAAAGTCAAATGACAATAGACTAATGCTTCAAAGTATGATAAACTTTTAAACTTTGTATCAATTTATAATGTCTTGTGTATACAAATTATTTTCAATAAGGAGCTTACTGATTAAATAAAAGCATGATCTACACATAATATAATGAGTTTTTCATGATGTAATATGAAGATGCTTGCTAGATATAGCACATCATAATGACAAGAGGATTTGTTTGCTATTGACATCAAAACTTCAACCATTGATGGAGAATAGAAAACAAATATTGTCATAAGCATTCAAATGGCATGTAGTTTGTGAAAGCACAATTATGACATAGATTATCTATTTAATGTAACAAGTTGTTTGTTGTAGGCAAGTCCACCATTCATTTGATGTTACATGAGTTTTTTTATGCAATGGTCTAAATGTTTCAAAACCTTTTGTGAACTTCATGTAGTCCATGGTGTAATTAACATAATATATATACACATTACAAAGCCACAAACTCCTTTTCATTAGAAGGAATCTTGTCTTTTGCAACCAAAGAAACAATGGCTATAACTCCTCAATGACTTTATGAATGACTATAGCCATAAAATACAACTTTAAATCTTACGTGTGAAGAAATATAATAAAAAAAAGTTGATTATGTCATTGATAGATGATAATGTTCTAACTGGAAACACAAAGTCATTATTTCACTGATTGTATTTCATCTTTATGACATCCACGAGGGAGGACAAAATGACATGAACTTTTAATTATCATTTTTATGACTATAAAATGATTGGCATGTAAATGACAAGGATAATGATGATTTGGCATTTTAATGCAACTATAAAATGATTAGAAAATGAACTTGATTTAACAATTGTTATTACTACATGTAATGATTATTTTGTAATGACATGAATAATGAAGAGTTAACATTTCAATGCAACTATAAAATGACTTTGGAAATAAACAACTATCATTTATTCTATGATTACATAGTGACAATTGTGTTGGTCCTAAATAGACCATAGGTAGTTTAATAATTTAGGTATTTTTATGTAACACGTAGGCACCCCATAGTTAGGCCCTAGGTAGTTTACATAGCCATACAATAGTTCCTAGATAGCTTACATAACCTTACAATAGCCCCTAGATAGGTCTACATGGTCTTTAAGTAGTTTATATAGCCCCTAGGTAGTCATTAAGTAGGCTTACATAATTCATACATAACTTAAATAAGCTTATGTAACCCTTAGGTAGCCTATATAACCCCTAGGTAAGCCTATGTTTTCTTTAGGTAAACATTAGGCCACCTATGTAACCCCTTGGTAAGGCAACTTAAACTATCTTAGCTTATCTAAGTTTATTTAGGATAAGATATATAGGTTAGTTAATGTAGGTTTCAAGTAAGTTATTTCAATAAGATATAAACAATGTTTATTAAAATGTGATGACAAATTATTCACAACAAAAAAGGTTAGTGCAATGGTTAAAAATTTGACCTTTCAAAGTAGAGGTGAAGGGTTCAAGTCTTCACACATACAACCCAAGAAGCCATCCTAACTTAATTACTTAAGTATCTTAGTTTGGTTTCCTAAGCTAGGTTTAAGTAGGTTTATCCTAAGCTTTTTAAACTACATGTTTAACTAGGTTTTAGTCATTTATTTCAAGATGTATATTGTAATAATCATATCATAGTCATTTTTTATGACATGTGTATTTTGATAGCCATAATTTAATCATTTATTTCACAACATACATGTGTATTTTAGTTAACCAAAATGATTGGCATGTGGACTTCCCATCAAGATGTTCCTTACCATGTGTGATGCCAAGCTAGCTTCCACATCTTATGACACATGGATTTATGTGTCGTGAATGATTCCACCATTATTTTTTATGACTATTGGATGTTTTTTGTCATATCATGTCCAAAATGATTTCATGTCTTTTACAACTCATCTGATATGACTATGGAACCTTTAGCAATATGTGTCTTTGTCATTGAAAACTTAATCATAAAATGAATCACACATTTTCAAATTTCTTTTAATGCTTGTAATGAATTATTATAATTACAAATAAAGTTTGAACATAACATGCAATTGCAAGTTGTAGTGGATGATCGCAAGAGGTTCATAAACGTGTTTATTGATATGTCAAGGTCTAGGGATGTTATTTCATGAGCATGTGAGTGTGAGCAATGAACACATGAGCGTGAACAAGTGAGCCCAAGTGAACATTTTCAGGAATATCCTACTAACATTAACAAAATATTACTTGACACATGGGACAAAATATTTGGTGACGTGGAAGAATATTCTACCACGTGTCATGGATGAACGATATTCTTGGATGATGGATTAACTTTTATAAAGGATGGCCAAACCCATGAAAAATCATGGATGACCCAACTTTTCACGCGTAAAAGATGGAATAATTTCACGTTGGTTTTATTTTGAAAAATACAACACACGAAATGCTAATGCAATACTTCAAGTTATACTTCATATTTTTTTAATATGAATTTCTACAACATCTAAACCATCTAGAATTTTAAACCAAACTTAATTCAATGGCAGATAAACCTATTGACCCATTAATAGGTATGTGCCAATCCATACACTACCCATTCACCACCAATAGGCATGTGCCCATTAGAAATTGAAACAATACTTAACTACAAGCCTATTGACCCACCAAAAGGTATGTGTCAATCTATACATTACCCATTCACCACAAAAAGGTATGTGGCCCATTAGGAATTGAAACAATACCAAGTAGCCACTAACACTTTACATTGTTTATACCATTTCAAGTTATTTGTTATTTTCATGCACAATCTCAACCTTTTGCATCTAGCACCATTATGGCAACTAATATAATCAAATTGTAATTTCCCCCTTCTATTACTAATTTGCCCGATCTATATCTGAATTTGCATTCATTTCCACCTTTATTGCCTAGTTGCATCCTTTCTACCTCTAAAACATGTTTACAAATGTAAAACCTTTATTTTACAATGGAAAGAATAAAATTGACACCAAATGTCCCACCAAAGATTTTGGAATCTATGATTGAATACACATTAATTTCAAGCATACTAAATAGAATATATGAAATGAAAAAAGACCCTTGGAGATGACACCAAACTAGACCCCTTTTGACATTTGGTTGAAATTGGAACATGGGGAACAAAATGGAAAAAGGATAATTGACAAAATAGATGAATGGGCAACATGATGATGGGCTAATGTGAAGATAGACAAAAAACAATCTTGCATTGTTGAACACACAAGTTGTACACATTTCCAAGGAAGATATGGAAGATTACAATTTGGTGATGTTTACCGATGTCATGGATTTTTTCAAAGAACGTGTGAGGTTTGAAAAGCCTAATTCTATAACATCTTTTTACAAGCTTGTTGAACGATTTGTCGACAGAGGATTAGGTAACACTTGGCAATTTGTTGTCAACAAAATTCATGAAATCCAAAAGACGACTATTTGTAACTTTAGGTAGGTGAGCATGGGTGCCACCAAAATTAAGAAACAAAGTGTTAAAACCTCTTATGAATCGTCGGATGATAGGGCTGGCCCCAAAACCACAAGAGGTGTACAATAATCAAAAATAAAAATGTGTCAAGAAATGAAGGAGGATCTAGAACCCCATTGTTTGCATTTAATTGTGGTTCAATACACATGATAACATGAATATCTATTCAAAGTATGTGATCGAAAAAGGAAATGTTCAATTTTGGGGGAAAAAAAAATGAAAGTTGAATTTGAACATTGAAATTGCTTATTGAACAAATCCATAGTGATTATTGAAATAAATAGTCACTAAAAATATTAAATCTAAACATCAAATGATGAACAAATACTTGATTTTGTGGCAGATGAAACAGATGTAGTTGTTCTACCATTTGGAGCCATTCTAGCATATGTTACTATTCCAAAATAACCTTTACTAGGCAAATGGTCTAATCAAAAACAAAGTTGTCATGTTAAACTTAAATGCAAAAAATGAATGGACCATTATAAGAATGTCACCAACCTAACATGTCCCCAAATTTAGGTTATTTTATACATTCAATTTATTTTATTTTGAGATTGGAAGGTTCCATCAAAGAAAAATAAAGTAGCGTTTCTTCATTTACATCATGTCATGATATCCATATCCACAACACTCTTATCAAACACCATTAGATTTGGATTTGTACCTGCTTGTGAAGAAAAGAAAATTGAAGAATGTAGATGTAGAGTTCCAAACAAAGGTTGGATATTGGGAATCTACTAACCACTTGCAAGATTACAAGATATATGTGATAATGATCAAAATGTTTAAACTGGAATTTCTGAGTAACTTGCAACAACCACTTGCAAACAATCCTTGGCCAACACATTTGACAAATAAAAATTTCAGAACAAGATCATCTACAATGTGATTGCCTGCTGGGGTTCAATGCACCCAAAAAAAAAATGATTCAATTGAAAAAAAGAATGGGCCAAAAAACAATGTAGATGCAAAGGATGACCATATGAAACATTAGTACTTGCTTATAACAAGGAAATGGACCAACTAGTGGAAGTTAATATATTAGCAACGAGGTGGACGAAGATGACTGTGATACATGCCCAGATGGCAGGATGACGAAATTGGATGACGAAGAAGAAAGCATGGTGCCCAAGGCACCATGCCCAGAAGATGTCGTGATGGATGAAAAAGAAAAATGCACGAAATTAACAACACTAAGGACAAAATTGAACTACAATGATGCGAACAACACACCCAGAGAAATTGGGTCTACTTAGTATGTCCAACACAAAAACAAACGATGTCGTTGATATTCATAAAAAATAGCAACATAATGGTTTATAATTCAAAATGCATAGTTGTGAAAAATTCCATTTAGATGCGAAAATGTGTAAATTGTGTTACAACTTTAGCTTTGGGCTCACGATCAAAGCAAGGGCTTGCAAAGGTGCGGGCCAAAAATGAGCCCTTGAGTCACATTTCATGCTCCTAGGAATGTGGGAATGTGGGAGAGTGTGAGGGAATGAACCTTCACACTTTCAAGTGAGCTCTCACTTTGGGAGTTGGAGTCCCGATGGACTCCCATATTTTCAGATAGCAATTGTAGGGGTCAAAACCCATTGGATTGAAGAGTTCTTTATATCATTGGAAAAATCTTGAAACTTAGTTGTCCAAAATGGGCTTGCATGACCCATTTGGGTAATTAAAACACAAGTTATGGCCCAAAAAAACGTTGAAAATCAAATTGCCAATTTGACTCCTAACCACTAAAAGTCAGGAATCGCCCTGATTTCCTTGCGTGTAGGTGGCATGTCACATACCATTGGAAATCTCTTGACGAGGGCTACAACTTCGCTTAAGACCTCACCTCAATTAGAGGTCTACACACAAAGTTATGGGTCTCCAAAGTCGCGGGACTCCCATTTAAAAGTCCCAGGACAAAATGACATTTGGATGCTAGCCCCATGACCAAGCATAGAGAATATTATAAGGGGGAAGGTGGTGGCTTCCCCCAAGTCCGGGCTGTGGTGAATTTTCTGAGTCCGTGTTTGCTCGTGGTTCGTCCATGCACCAAAAGTGCTCCAACTATGCACTAACCAATTTGTTGTTTGGTTTGTGCAAGTCCATGTGAGTAGTTGATTTGCTTGTCATTTTTCCTAGTCCCCATCCTAAAGCTCCAGCACACCCCTTTACCCCCAAAGTGTTACGAGCCAGGGAGTGTGCCCCAACTCCTTATCCTTTCGTTATTTTCACATTTAGAATCATAGTTGAGTCTACCAAGGAGTTTGGGGGTGCTTTAGATTGGGTTCAGGAGTTGGGTTCTTTGAACATTCAACGTAAATTGACCTTTTGAAAGCTAGGGCTTGAAACGTAATAAAGTTTGTATTTAATTGGACATAATTTTTGTGTGTGTAAATTTTTTTCTAAAGAAATAGTGGAAATATTAATCAAGTGAAATAACTCCAATAAAATATAATCATTTTGCTGAAATAATGCAAAATATAGGAGGAAATCATTGACTTTGTGGCAAAAAGATTCTTAAAATAGGATGGTGTCATGTATTCTTTGAATTGAATGTTAAAAAAAATTAATTCAATATGACTATGTCTTATATTCAGATTCACTCATCAAGCAAAAGGAAGCATTCCATGATAATAATACATTGACAACAATGAGATGCCTATTCAAAGTTAGCACAAGATGTGGATGGACTTGGAACTGTATGTGGTTTGTTGGCACAAGATGTGGATGGGCATGGAACTATATGTTATTTGTTGTTTGTAAATCTACCTTGGATGAAAAATGTTTATGAACATGAATTATTCATAACACAACCAAAAAAAGCTAAAACATATGAGTTGTTCAATGGACTTTGAAGGAAAAAATAAAATTCAAGGTAGAAAATTCACCTTTAATTGGTTGGTGGCAACAATATTGGGTCAAACATCCACGACCTAAGTCAAGATACTAGAATACAAGTACCTATGAATGGATATTGATATTGATTTCATGAAGAAAATGGAAGTCATGTATTGATTGCATTTATGGTTTTTCTTTCAAGTAATGAATGAACATGATAAACTTAATTGGTAAATGTGTTACATTGCAGGGGTCTACCAATGGTTGTGATGTTAGGAAAAAAAACAAAAGATAAGTCATGGAACGCACAATTGCAATATACTAGTGAAAGAATCATTCGGAAAGGAACAATTGAAGAAAAATAGTATGAAAAGTTTTTCACCCCATTGAAACCAACATATGGGGGAAGTAAGAAACCATGTGCAAAAAATTGGCTAGAAGTTGATTGTAGTGTAAGCTTTTCAATGGATGCGAAAAATTGTATGGTAGGAAGAAAATAATTTAACATGATTGTGAGAATAATAAAGATGTAACTAGAGGATACCAATATTCACTCGTGATCTTTGCAAATATGTCTATCCCTAAGAAATTATATTGTATTGTGGATGGTGGTGTTTTCAATGATCCAAATGGTTTTTTGTTAAAACACCATAACCATACCTAGAATTTACTTTTGATAAAACTAAGTAGCAAATTAGTCCACTAACTTGGATAAAACCATAGTAGCCCAACAAAATATTATTTGCAAAAAAAACAACCTAGAAAAAAATTCTTCAATTTCTTAATATACACATATGGTTTATACTAAGTCTGGATTAAGGAATTATTGCATGTCAATAGACAATGAAAAGAATGGTGCAAATGAATTATTCTTTTGTTAATGAATAGACAAGAGGAATAGATTATTCATGAATTAGATCATAAAAAACACACAATTAGATACTCACAAATGTAGTTTTGAGTAGGGAAACTTTTCATATGCCAAGAAAATATGATTTGTTTAATTTTTATCTCAATAAAGACTATAATTCATGTCAATTAAAATGTTCATTTTGCTTTAATTAAAAATCCATGAATAAAATATCTTAAAATAAATTAATGCAAGTAATAATTCAATATTACTTATAGATTTCTCATTCCCTTGGGGAAAGGTTTATTGGAATATATCTTGCACAAGTTAATATCGAGAAGATTTTTATGTATAGCAGATTTATATGAAGATAGACACCAAGGCACATAATATTTAGAAATCAAAATAAAATTCAGCAATAACATTAGAAGAATTCATGTCCTATGCAACCACTTCTTAAACAACTAATGATCATCAACAACTAAATAAACAACTATGAACCATATTTGTAACTATCTAGCTTATGTGACAATATCTGTAATTGCAATTTAGTGGTTATTACAATCAATGGATTAGTGGAATGAATGTTTAACATAATGTGGGCATGTATTCAATTTTCTATAATCTCAAGTTAAAAATGTGAAGTTATTAAAATGACTAACCAACAATAATAACTATGACATTATGATATTGCATATAATATTAAAAGGATTTGGTAATTTATTTAACTACCTATTAAACAAATTATAATATTATTTAAGATCTATGATGTGAGAAATTAATGTCTATCACTTTACATTTAACATGTGCAATTTTGCCACATGGTGTAAATATAATCAAATTAATATAATTGTATATTGTGAATTATATTGAAAATGTAAACAACAATTTTACATCATACATCATAAAATATAATTTAACATGTACATTCATAAAACAATTCATCAATCATTTTGTAATGGCAATAGTCATGTATGTATTACATGAAAACACGTGTGTATATGAAGTTCAAGTGGTATCATTTTTTAGGGATTTATAAAAATGTTATATGTTAGTTCGTTATGTTACAAATGGCATGCATACATGTATAAAGGTTTAATCAATGATAATTAAATTTATTTTAAAAAATTAATCACGTGATATTTATGCGTATGTTTATAGTTAAAAAATTTACATTGCAGATTTTGAAATAAATATTTTAAATTGATATACTATATTTACATCTAAGATTTTGAAAAATAATTTTTTTTATAGAAAACTGGAATTGAAAATATGTATTGAACTTAATTCAGAATCTTAATTTTAATTTATGGTGCAAAAATATTAAATCATTTAAACCTAACTATATATAATATGTAATATTAAATAATAATATTAAATATTTATTTTAGAACTAAAATAAGAATTTTAAAACATTAAATTTGAATATTTAATTAAAATTATTTATTTAAATAAATTAAAATTATGTAATTAAAATGCGAAATTCATTTATTATGAACTTACATAATTAAATAATGATATGAATATGCATAAGATTTGAAATATACATGTTTACATCTATGTGATGACATAATATATCACAAATTGAAGAATGGGTTAGATGGTTAAAAGTTCGCCATAGAATTGAAAGTTCAATTTCCTTTAATGACATTCCAAACTTGGTCCTAAATGGCTACAATATTATTACATGGTGTCGTAAATGATTGTAACATGACTACATGTGTCATAAATGATTATAAAATGATTACGTATTTTTATTTATCCATGTGGACATTACACATAGTTGTTTTGGACACAACTTGACACATGTAATGTTGAGTTGCTTAAGCAAGATGTCCAACACAACTCTAATGACCATAGTCATTCAATTTGAAATAACTGTAAATTTAGTTCTAAACATAATTTTAAGAAAAAAATCCTATTAGTGGAAGGGAATAGTGAGAATATTTTTAGCAAGAACCTATCCAATCAACTTCAAATACTTGAAGGGTTTACAACGACACAAATAATCAAGCATAGATGCAAAGATAGATTAAAGTTTTTATACATACAAACATAGAAAAGAATCAAAATATTAGATGCAAGATCATTATATGGGAATACAAAATGTTATGCAAATGATAAGAATACATTAAATTACAACATGACACAAGAAGAAATCTTGGGTTTTTTCCATTACAACCCATCACAACTACTTGTCCAATTTGATTGCTATTTGATTTATTATCATCATGCACAATGAAATTGTTTATTAGTTATTTGTGCATAATTTCCATAGTGAAAACAATAACTACCTTGTTCACTAGCACTAGATTTTTTTCTCCATGTTGAATTTTATAATAATGGATAAAAATTTGACATGGAAAATATCTCAACCCTAGACTCCTTGCAAAAGTGGTAATATTGTTTAGTCAATCTTTTAACCACTTTTCAACTATTAACATCTAACATAAATTGAATCAAGGTTTGATAACAAGTGGAGAATGTTACTCATAAGCTACACCTTGCACTTACACAAGAATTCACCTTATTTTGTTTTAAAATAATTTTTAATTGTTGTAACATTTAATTTTATTTACACATTGTACTTTAATGGTTAGTGATTTTTTTGGTACATCTCTTCAACATCAACGTGGCACATGAGTTGAATTGTACACTCGTATTATGTTGAAACCATTATTCATGTGTTGCATTGTACACTTATCATAATTTAATAAAACACATGCAATAACTTATAAAGATTTCACATATTTTGAATTATCCACATTTGCACATGAGTTGAGTCATTCATTTTGAATGTGTTAAATCATTACTATCTAATCACATTTTGCACTCACCATAATTTTTTTAAATGGATGTATAAAAACTTGTTATGTTTCACATTAATATTTGAATTAAAGATTAAGTCAAAATGTTCATATATATAAAATTTAGGGTCCATCTAGACCTTTATATTTAAAAACTTTTATGTTCAAACTTATACATTTACATAAATTTAAAATTATGTTTTTTCCATGGTTTGTTCATCATTGGACAAGTTTTTTTATTACAAATGTTCATGATGCCACAATAACAAAACCTCACAAATTTTTAAAAATTATTTCTTTGTTTTATTTCTTGATGTATGAAAAATATAAATGTTAGTTAGATTTTTTTATTAATTTTTTTGTTGGGTATATTATTATTTTTTATTGTTCCATGATTTAACATTTTTTAAAAGTTTATTTTGTTACAAGTTTATGTTTAAGTATTTAGAAATGAAAAAAATTAATTATTAAAAAAATGAATACATTAAAAATGGTGATCTCATAATAATGACATCAATGAATTACTATTATTATTATTTTCAATTTTGTGGTGTTGTTCAAACGAAAATCATTGATAAAAAAATTTAATTATGTTTTGGTTATAAACAATATATGGAGATATTAGTTTGTCAAAAGCTTTCTACATTTTGGCTACAAGTCCTAAAACCTATTATAAAATTTTAATTTATGTGTGTGTGTGTGTGTGTGTGTGTGTGAGCGTGAGTGTTGATGTAAATTTGATGCTAGAATTATCTATGGTGTTAACATTGAAAGTAATAATCATTATGAATAATCTTTTTGTTCTTTCAAATTTATGATCTCAAAATTTTAACAAAAATTCATTAAACTTGCATTATTCTCATAAGGGGTCACTAAGTTTTGGAGTTTTAAACCATGTGCATCAAACAAAACATTTTTTGAGAGTGCATTATATAATTGTTTAACCTATTGTTTCTCACCTTATTATTACTTAATTTTCTAAATATACACATATTTAAACCAACATATTTTAATTATACATTTTAATTATTAATTGTTACATAATTTATATTAATTATAAACATATTTTTAAAGAAATCTAGTACCTTTTACCCAATAATTAATATATAACACTTTATATTTTTACTCACATATATATATATATTAAAGGAATGACCCCCCTTGAAAATTTCCTTGAAATTTCATTATTTAAAAAAATTTCCCCACAAAGAACCACCAACTTGTGAAAATTTGCCACCAAAGATAAAACAAAAAATGTTGTTGACTAAAGAGGGAGAGGAGGATAATCCAACTATTTAATTCCAAAATATCACCTATTTATGTTTCTTTTATTTCTACAAAGATAAAATGTATTGTTACATTATTAGAAAAAATAATATAAATAATGTGTTTTGAAGTTTTTTCAAAGTTTTGTAATTAATCATCTTTATTAATCTATAACTAATGTTGTTAAATAAATATGATGTTGAGAAAAAATGGTTATACTGATTATTTAATTATTTTTTCTTCTAGTGACCAATTTTTGCCAATATAAAGGAGGGGAAACATAAACAATGGTTTTTTCCCCAAAAAATCAAAATTCATCAAATCTAAAATTGATATTTTTTCAAAGTAATATTAAAGGATTTAAACAATTTTACAACTCTATAATTCTTCTATAGGCAAATGTGGGTAAAACTACTTATGGGTGATAATAATTCAAATAACATCACAATTTTATTTATTTTTCAATTGTGCATAATCATATTGAGGAAAACAAAACTTATAATTTTTCAAAAATTGAACGTATATTTTACACAAAACAAATTCTTTGTTAAAGGTTTAATGAAAGTAATTTTGAATTCACATTGAATTGAATCCCATTTTTGAGTATTGTAGATGAATTTACACAAAAAATAATTATAGATTTCTTTATATTCATAACATGTTATTTCAAAAAAAAAATGAACCCTTCATATTGCATAATTATAAATTATAATTATTTTCATGAATAGATTATTGAATAAATTTCAAGCTCATGTTTTCATTTGTAGCATTTGAATAAATTTTTTGAAAGAAGAAATGCATGTTATAGTTTGAATTTTTAAAATATTTTCATGTCAAAAACAATAAAATTAGGTTTTCTTTTTATCTTATCAAAGACTTGAAGTGGTTTGGTGGTGAAGACCTTAGCGCATTTCCATGAAGTCTTGGGTTCAAACCTTGATGAATGTGTGCGTTAATGTACATAATGTGTATATACATTGATGTATTATGTATAAATATGACATATGAAACATATATGATGGTAATGAATAGCTTCAAAAAATATTTGGTTAAATAAATCCAAAATTATTATTATTAAATCACAGCATGTATTTTTGTCATGGCACGCCATGAAAAAATTATAATCCATGACCAAAAAAAAAAAAAAAAAGGTTAAAAAAGTTTTAAACGTGTTACATGATGATGTGTCATGTCAAACTACCTTAAGACCTCATAATATCCATGTCAATTTTTTTAAATTATAAATTACCTCGTGCAATGTGTCACTACTGAAAACAATTAAAAAATACTTCACTAAATATGTCCTAATCAACTAGTCCTTTTAAACTAAAACCATGTAAATTGCATATTAATGAACTTTGTCCCATTTCACTAAAAACATAATGGATTTGGGTAGTGGAAAAACCCAAGATTTCTTCTTGTGTGAGTACACACAACACAAGACCATAAAATTGACCATCCAATGAATTAATCCAAGTTGGCAACCAAAATATTGTACAAAGACATTACAATTACAAGGGGAAATGAAACTTTTACATATTATAATTTAACAATAGCTTTCCACCCAACCTTAGGATGACACATAGAATGTCATCCACCCTTGAGCTCAACAAAACAATTTAGAAAAATAACAAACATAATTAAAAATGAAAATGGAAAATTATCATGGATTAAAAACTTCGACCTTTATGTCAATAAAAACAAGAACACATGGATCATAAGATAATGATGAAATCAACAATTGATGGCGAGGATTGCATGTTTACCATAGCACTAGCCCAAGCCTCAACATATTGGACTAGTTGAAGAACTTCGAAGGAACCAAGGGTGTGTAAAGAATGGAGGTCTTCGAGGTTGATATCTACAACTGAACATGGAGTAAGTTTTTGTGACAAAAGTGGGAATTATGATGAAAAAATTAGAAGATTTGTAATTGGGAACCTTATTCACAATCTAGAATAATTTTGCATTTCTTTTTGATAGGAGAGTTTTCATCCAAGTTGGCATCAAAAGTATTTGCAAGTGGTGGTGAAGGAACTAAAGAAAAAACTATGAAAACCTGTTGGAACAAGAGCTTTTTAGGCTCAAGGGCAAGAATGTTGACGCCAAACCCTTGACATGCTTGAATGTTATTGCTTACAAAACATGAAAAGAAAAATATATGTTATTTTCTATTCAAGTGTAGGAACTATTCAAATATAAAGAGAGATAATGGTTTGTAATGACCTAATTCGTAGTTGAAGTTGACAACAAGGGTTCCAAGCCCCGCGCACATTTCGATGATTGCATACATCATCCTAAGATCAATCTTTCTTACAACTCTAAAAGGCTTCCCCAAGCTTGATTTGGACATACTCATGAAGCTTGTGAAATTGTATAAAACAATATCCTCAAAGGCTACATTGATTCCCTTGGTTATGGAATCAAGTGAAGGGGCACGAAAATGAAATTACCACCATAAGAAAACTTGATTTTTTAAAAGGCCAATTTGATCAAAATGTCCACATTGACCAAAGGATATGTCCATTTTCACTAAATGTTTGGGGCATGAAAAACACATGTTACATTTGACCAAAGTGACATTTTTACCAAATGTCAAGTTGAAAATATGGTCAAAATGGACAAATGTCCATCAAAATGGCCATGACTTAGTTAAGTTGGCCATATTAAATGGATAAGGATTAATCAAATTGAACATTATGATTTGACACTTAGTCAAATGAACCATATTCATTTGATAATTTAACCTACTTGTTAAACCTAGACTACTGACCTAACCTAACATAACTAATAGGTTAGTTTAGGCCTAGACTACTTATCTAGTTTAGCATAATTAATAAGTTAGTAAGTTATTTGTTAAGTAATAACCTAACTATTAGCTTAGCTAAATAACTTAATCTAGACCTATCTAGTAGGTTACTTAGGATGTAGCCTAATATTACTAAATAACTTATAATTAGGTAGTGTAAGCCTTCTAGGTAGGTATCTTAAGTGACCTAGGTTTATTAGGTAGACCTATTAACCACATAGGTAGCTTACTAATTTAAGCCTATTAGGTAAATAACATAGGCCACCTAGGCCTAATAGGTAGGTAACTTATCCTACTAAATAAGTAAGTAACTTAAACCACCTAGGCCTAATAGGTAGGTAGCCTATCCTACTAGCTAAATAAATAAATTAAACCACCTAGGTTATTGAGGTATGCTTGGTAGTTATGTACATAACATAGGCCACCTAGGTCTATAAGGTATGTAGCTTAACCTAGGCCATTTAGGCCTATTAGGTATTATGTAGCCTAGCTTAGGCCACTTATGCCTACAAAATATGTAGCTTAACCTAGGCCTACTAAGTAGATACGTAACCTAACCTAGGTAGGTACATAGTCTAACCTAGGTTACATATTTATTTAGGCTACCTACATAGGTACATATCCTAAATTAGGCTACTTAAGCCTATCAAATAAGTACGTAGCCTAACATAGGTAACCTAGGTTAGTTTAACTTAGGCCTACTAAATATGTACATAACTTAACCTAGGTAGGTACATAATTTAGGTAGTTTTGGTTAACCTAACTTAAGCCTACTAGGTAGGTACATAACTTAGGTAACCTAAGTGAACCCAACCTGGGCCTACTATGTAACTAACATAGGCTAAGCTACCCAAGCTACTAGGTAGGTAACCTAGCTTAATATTAGGTAGGTAATTTAAGCCTATACCTATTTAATAAGCTAGGCTACCTACTTAATATGCCTAGGTTATATTTATTAATTATAGGCTCGTAGATACCTACATAGCTTATTGAATAGCATAAGCATAGGTAGGTATAAGTATAGACCTAGTAGGTATCGATAAGGTTAAAAACATTATAACCTACATATTATTTAAATGCATGCATTTATTAATAAACAGCTCCTACCTAATTAGGTTAACTTACTTATAACCTACTTATAACTTATTTATTTATGTAAGTCGTGTAAAAAATTTCAAATTTATTTAATGCATTATTTTCAAAAAAAATTCATGGAAATTGATTACAATATGTTGATCCAAAACCATGTTAAAAAAAAATCACCTTATGGGGTGGTGGTGGTGTAATGGTTAAAAATTTGACTTTTTAATGTGAAGGTGAGGAATTGAAGTCCCCACACTTGCAACTTAGGCTACCTTGGTTAACTTGGCTACTTAGGTGACCTAATTAGGTAGCCTAGGTTGCAAAGCTTACTAGACCACCTAGCTTAAGTTACTTGGCCTAGCCTAAGGGGCTTGGTCTAACTTAGGTGGCCTAGCCTAGGCCCATGACGTAAGGTTGGTAGGTAAATAAATAAGTTATAGAACATTCGTGATTAGGTAGATGAGGTATCTTCATATTAACTTTAAATAAAATAATTTAAATAATATATATTTTTGGTTGTTACCCACATTCTATTGTTGTCATGATGGTTCAATAAAAATAACCTGGTAAAAAAATCCTACAAAAGATCACTCACAAAGACTTAGTCAAAATGGTCAAGTTCAAATCGAATTGTCCGAAATGATATTTTGATCATGTTGAACATGGGAAAAAATACCAGAGGGGGGTTTTTTATTCTGCAATTTTTTTTACCGAAATTTATGGTAAGAAAAATTAAGAGTTCTTGTAGCCTGTGAGTTGGTTCCCGCATCAAGATTTGGGTCCCTAACCAGTAATGTTGCATTGCACACAATAGTTTAAAGGAGAATTGAATGGTATCAGTTCTGAATAAGAAATGAAATGAATTAAAAATAAACACATAGAAAAAAAAATTTAACATCTTCCACCATAGGTGGTCCTCATTAGTTATATGCTATAATGGAAATAGACAATGAGCTTGGTGGTGGCATTTGCACGCAACTCGCATTCGATGGTATTTCTGGACAGGTGTGTGTTTTATAAAGTGAACTACCATATGATGTATTTCTCATCAGTGAAAAATTTACAACATTTTGAGACATAGTTCAAAACCAGCAAGTTCCATTCCGAACTCTTTGGAAACTTAGTAAACCTACTATAAACACTAAAGTTTTTCATGGAGTCAGGAAAACTCAGCACCAGTACCCTGAGTTTGGTCCAAAACCGAGTGAGATTAAAAAAAAAACCCACACAAAAGTATACAAGCCTTCAGGGGATGGGGGTCAAATTCAGAAATGCACCACTTTTTGTGCCAAACTGATTTTTATCCTGTTTTGACCCTGTCTTTCCTATCCTGAGCGCCTCCACTGCTGCTACGTATATTTTCACTGCTGCTACATGTACAAGTACTATAATTACCTCGAATGCTAAGTTTCAGCATTTCATACCCAGATTTAATAAAACTTCCTTACTCTGCAAACCTCACTCAAAGAGGAGATATTGAGTGAAAAGAGGCCCAAAGAGAGGATGACTTAAAGGAAAACTCTAATGTGACAGCATCCAAAAGAAGCTGATGCACAAAACCCTAACTTGAGAGGCCTCAGTCGATGTTCACCACTCGTACCTCTCGCTCTGGTTGCGGGGTCTTTGGGACTGTCACTGTGAGCACACCATTCTCCACTTTGGCGTTCACTGATTCGACATTGGCGTTGCGAGGCAAGCGGAAACGGCGCAAGAATTTCCCGTGGGAGCGCTCGACGCGGTGCCATGTATCTGTCTTCTTC
>Ga0116229_10007412_pt1 | contig 17374 bp, 13 predicted proteins | sample S1TSphgellanicum_3_FD_87313 | JGI IMG/M metagenome (GOLD analysis project Ga0116229, IMG submission 87313) | Host-associated microbial communities from peat moss isolated from Minnesota, USA - S1T2_Fc - Sphagnum magellanicum MG | ecosystem: Host-associated > Plants > Peat moss > Unclassified... | reverse complement strand
CGTTGCTCGCTCATCACCAGAAAGCCGGACGTATTGTGCGAATTCGCCGCGGGATTTACCGTCTCGTGCACTTTCCGCCCGGTGAGCACGAGGAGCTCGTTACCGCATGGCTGTGGACCGATGCACAGGGGGTTCTGTCGCACCAGACGGCCCTGTCCCTCCACGGGCTCTCCGATATCCTGCCCGCTCATATTCATCTGACGCTACCGGTCGCATGGCAACACCGACGCCTTCGAGTGCCGGACGGACTGGTCCTACATCACGCAGTTGTGTTACGCGACGAACGCGTCTGGGTCAATGCGGTGCCCGTCACTTCCGTTCGCCGCACCCTGGGTGATTGCGCTGTCGCTCGCCTCGCGCCCAACCTGCTACGCCAAGCCGCGCGGCAGGCACTGCGCCGCGGGCTGGCGACAAAATCGGAACTGAAAGAAGTCGAAAAGGCACTCAAGCAGTTTGGCGGGATTAACGGATGATGGTGCAGACGTACGCTTCGACGCCTGCCTTTAAGCAGGCGTTGGAACAACGGCTGAAATCGTCATCGAGCAGCGGTGTCGACTTTGCACGCAGGCGGCAACTGTTGGTATTCGACCGGTTTATCGCTCGCATTGTGGCGATTTTCGGCACCGCAGCCTTACTCAAAGGGGGTCTTGCCCTCGAACTGCGGCTCGAGCGCGCTCGGACGACTAAAGATATGATCTGTGCATTACGGGCTCGCCGGCAACCGTGCTCGCAAGGCTCCAGCAAGCCGGTCGTCAGGACCAGTGCGTATCGGCGAGATCCAACTCCGCATAGGGCGTGCCCTTCTCCCGCAGAAGTTCACGAGCACGAATCCCGATTGGCGATATCAAGGACTCGAGCGTCGCACGATCAGGCGGATTCTTCAGATACTCAATCACGGTGGGTTCCACCCCAGCGTTACGAATCAGCGCGAGCGTATTGCGCGACGTACCGCAGTCCGGATTGTGATAAATCGTCACGTCGGTCATGTGTTCAGCGCCACCGTCTGTCCCGGCCTTCATGCGTCACAGACCTACCGGAGCCACGGTGCTGTTGGATGCCTTGAGCCGCCAAAGACCCAGAGTAAGAAGTGGTATGACGTAGATCGCGAGGAATGCGAACGAGAGGTACCTGTAGCCCTTGGCGATCAACTCGACGAGACCGAAACGCTGCGCCAAGAACACGGCACTCACCAGCAAGACGATTGAAATCGTCAGACGAATGGTTCGCGTGAGCTTGACACCGCGTTCATCCAGCGTCGCCGCGACGCGCTGGTTGAATGCGTGGACGGTGCCAGTTCCACTCTCCAGCAGCGCTGCAAAGATCATCAACTGGTACCCCCACCGCAGCCACGGCAGATTGAGTTTCTCCAGCAAGAAGTCAGACGGCAGCGCGACACTTTTCGTCTCCGGCCATGACGCCATGCAGATGAAGAAAAGAACCGCGGGTGCTATCGCCAGCGGTCCCGCAAGCAATCCCGCGGTGATGGCGTCGCGGCGCGATCGCATATGACGAAGAACCGGGAGAATCGACACCGCTCCGACGATGTTGTAGCCGGCGTAAGTAACTCCTCCGGACACCCAGCCCGATCCTACGCCGGCGGAACCGTACGCAATCGCAATCCTGTCGCCGAAGTGCGTCATCGCCAACACGAGAAACAGCGCGTATACACCGTACAACAGGAACGACACATATTTGAACAGTTGTTCGACTGACTGGTTGCCGAATGCCGCAATCGTTGCGATCGATGACACCAGTGCAAGCGTCCCTATCAACGGTGGCATCCCCAGCAGGGCATTTCCGAGCGCGCCGGCCGCCGCGCCGAAAACCGCCAGCAAGATGATCATGAACAGGATGAAGCTGATCTCGAACAAGAACCATGCCGGCCCCAATAGCGCTCGAAAGAAGCTTCGATAGTCGAGACTTCCGGTTTGCCGAGCGAATGCGAAAGTCGAGGCGGCAACGACACTCCAGATCGCAGCGGAAAGCAGCATTCCAAAGGTACCGCCCCAGGGGCCGCTCGGCAAAAAGAACTCAGCGAGTTCACGACCGGTCGCATACCCGCCGCCGATCACCACCGCCTTGAATGCGAAGCCGGGCAGCACATAACGGCGAAACCAATCAGAGGGAGGGCTCGAATCCATTCAGACTGACAGTAGGCCATACAGGCCAAGTTCCGCGCTGCATGCCAATAAAATGAGTATCGCTGAACTCCGCAGCAAGACGTTTGTCCTTGGCCAGCCGTTACGTCTAAAGAGCGTCAGCGACGCCAGTGCAAGCGCAACGGTTGAGGCCGTGGCGCCAATCGCCAAGATCGAACCTGTCCGCAACAGCGAATCCGGGAATACGAATGCCAATCCATTCTCGTCCAGGGTCAAAACCCACGTCATCATGACGGCGAAATCCAGGATCCACAGGATTCCCACCAAGACCGCCAGCACATCGGTCAAACGAGAGCGCAAAGCCGCACCCTGATTGCGCCTAATACGCAAGACACCGTTCACGGCGATGCCGACGGCCACTATGATCGAGAGAGCTACGAGTCCTTCGAGCACCGCAGGGGCCAGCAGAAACCCCGCTCGTTCATAGCGGCTGGTGCCGATCTTCGAGCCAAAGCTCGTGGCGCGGCCGTGAGAATCGAGCTGAAAAACCAACACGTCTTCTCCCAGCGCATCGCGAAATCGTCCGGGCGCCCCTTCCGGTACCCATGCTCGCGTGTCGCCTCCTCCACCCGTCAAGAGATAGCCACCGGCGACGGACACCGTTGCCTTATAAAGCAATAATCCTACAAACTTCTCGAGACCATGATACGCACGACGCGTCGAGTAATAGACGCCTTCGTATTTCCAGGCATGATCAGCAAGTGTGGGATCGGGACTACGTTGTAGCACCGGCTTCGCGTAGAAGTGCTCGACTATCTGCCGATGCAGACTGGAAATGAGCCCCCCACCGCTCGCCGTATTGGTAGCGACGAACACACCCAGATCGAGTGCCGGCACAATCACCATGAAAGCGTTTTGGTACAGCGTCCCACCGGCATGTCCATAGCCCTTGTAGCCTCCGGGTAAGTCGAGGACCATCAGTCCATGGGCCCAGCCATTCACCCCCTCCGGTGCAGGCAAAATGGCGGTGCGAAACGCTTTCGCTGCGCGCGCTCCGTACACTCGATTGCCGTCAAGATTGCCGTCACGCAACTGCATGAGCATGAATCGCGCCATGTCCGGAGCCGTCGATGAAATCGTCGCCGACGCCGCCAGCATCGTGAAGTACTCGGGCTTATGCGCGACGAAGCGTCCGCCCCCCCATGTGAAACCCGTCGTTTGCAAAGGCGCAAGTTCCTCAGACATCGGTGCAGGCAAGTCCGGGCGTGACGGGTACGGCTCTCTGAAGGTGCTATGGGTCATACCCAAGGGTTCGAAAATCGAGCGCTCTGCGGCACTTTGAATATCCACGCCCGACACGTTTTCGATGATCGCGCCCGCCAGCGCAGCACCGTAGTTCGAGTACGTCGAGAAAAGACCGGGTTCACGGACACGCCGGGGCCGGTGTTTGATCAAGAAATTCCTCGGTGTCACGATGGCGCTCGGATTTTCGGTCACCACAAATCCGAGCCAAGCATCCTCAAAGCCAGTTGCGTGAGCCATCAGGTCCATCACCCGGATGGGCTTGAACGAGTCGTCGGGTATTTGCAAGTCGCGGGGCAGATACCGATTGACGGGCGCGTCGAGCGAAACCTTGCCCTGTTCGATCAGCTGCATCAGTAACGTCCAAGTAAAGGCCTTGGTTACTGAACCGATCCGAAAGCTAGTGCTCAGTGGGTCCACGGGCCTCGTAGGGTCGATGCCGGCGATTCCGTAGCCTTGGATGAAGACCGGATGCCCCGCTTGAACCACGGAAACCACTGCGCCAGCGATGTGTTGCGTCTGCATCGCTTCGCTAACGACACCATCGACGAAGGGAGCGAGTTCCTCCGGGGAAATCGGACGAATCGCGGCCGCCGGTGTCGCATCGACGGCCGGCGTCGGCACTTCGGCGCCATGTCCGGCAAGGCAGCAGATCCATGCCGAGGTCATCGCAACGACGATCCGCCATTTCGGACTTGTGCCCCGGAGTACTGGAGGCGGTAGCGTCTCTGCACGGCGAGAACACACCGCTTCTGCCCTCGCGACCTTGACGAACTCAGAAATTGGCGCTGACTCGTACGCCGATCGTCCGCGGACGGATGATACTGGTCCAATCGGCGCCATTCAGGCCGGCACCCGGAATGTAGCTGTTGACCGCCCGGGAGTCAGTCAGATTTTTCCCGTAAATCTCTGCCGTGTATCTGTCGGAACGAACGCCCAGTTGGAGCGCGAGCGTTTCATAAATCGGCAACTCAAGGTGATCAATGGTCGGCGCCGAGGAGAATTCCGTGTAACGCACACCGGAGTACGCGTAATTGCCTCCGATAAACCCCTTGATATCTGCCGCTACCGGCACTTCATAATCGAAGCTCACCGCGGCATTGATTTTCGGAACCATGGGCAATTGATCGCCCGAAACGCCACCCGCGGCCGGCGCATCCTCCGTCAGGTGCGCATCGGTGTAAGCGCCGATCAGACCGAATTTCAGTCCACTCACCGGCGACCAGCCCAGATTCCACTCCAATCCCCGACTGACTGCGGTTCCTGCGTTCGCCGGTTGGTAGTAAGGTTGTTCCATACCGCCGATGAGGACGTAGAAAATCTTCGTTATCTGAATGCGCGTCCAGTCAATGTAAAACGCGCTGACGTCGACTTCCACCCGCTTGTCCAGGAACAGTGATTTGACTCCCACCTCGTAGTTCACCGTTGAATCGGATTTAAAGGCGGTCGGCAACAAGCCCGGCGGCGCGCCCGCAATCGGAAAATTGGGAGCGCCCGGTCGGTACCCGGAGGCGATGCGGCTGTACACCATTGAATCCGGTGTAAAGTGATAGCGTGCCGCCACCGAGTACGTAGAGACGGATTCGCCCGTGTCAACGTGCGGGAAGACGGTGGGTGTGGCGCCCCCGCCCAATAGCCCGGATTCCGTCACCTCATTTTGCTCTTCGTTGTGCGAGAAACGGCCCCCCACATCGACATCAAATTGCTGAGTGAAGTGATAAGTGAGATCGGTATATCCGGCCTCTTCCTTGTATTGGGATGGAGTGAATCCCAGGTAAAGGCGTCCGTTTAGACCGGGGAGCAGCGTGAGGGACGGATACGATAGACCGTCGTAGGCCTGGTCGTAAGTCACGCTTTCATGCGTGTAATAGGCGCCGACTTGCCAGTCGAATCGATGGTCAAAGAGCGTGCTGTCCGGCTCAGAGGACAGGCGAAATTCCTGGTTGTACTTATGCAGATCGTTACGCTGACGCTGCCTGACGACGGATGACGGTGAGAACACATTCGCCAGCGACGTGTTGTCCTCGAACGATACCAGGTGCACCTGACCAAACCCGGTGATCGACTGTAGTCGCGCCCAGTGCAGATCGTAGTCGACGTTGACCCCATAGACGCCAAGCTGCGACCAAATCGGGTACGCGATGAACGTATTCAAGTTGTAACCGTTTTGCAGAGACCAACGATTGGGCCCGGTACCTCCGACCACATCAACATAGTCAGGTCCGCTCGCATTCAGCCTTTGGTCGAGCGCCGTCAGCCGAACCTTCAGATCTTGAGTCGGCTGCCACAGCAGTGAGGCCCGAATCTCGTATTTGTCACTGCCGTTGGCATGAGTTCGACCCAAAAGATCGTCACTGATCCAGCCCGGCGTTCTCTCGTAAAACCCGCTCGCCCGGAATGCGGTCGTGCCATCCACGAGCGGAATATTGACAAACCCCTTGCCGGACTCCCCGGCTCCGCCGTGCGCGACATCCAAAGCTCCCGCCTCGACACCGGCATGAAAGCCGCTCGGATCCGGCGGGTTGGTAACATACTTGATCAGGCCGCCCTCGGCCGTTGCGCCATACAAAGTCCCCTGCGGCCCGCGCAACACCTCCACGCGCTGCATATCATAGGTATCGAAATCACTGCCGATAAAGCCGCCATCCGTATTTGCACCGGAGAAGCTGATTGGGAAATCATCCAACAGTGTCGCGACCGTAGCACCATCGCCCCCCGAATTCTCGCCGCGCAAGATAATCCGGCTCCCGCCGGGAAGTGCACCGGACTCGATGTTGAGGCCGGCCACTTGGGTGGATAAGTCCTGCAAGTCCAACGTCTGGGAGCGGGTTAAGTCCTCCCCGCTGATGGCGGAAATGCTCATCGGCACATCGTCGATACGCTCGTCACGCTTGGTTGCGGTCACGACGATCTCCTGCAACTCGCCTGCATCAGTCCCCGAGGCTGCGAGCGGCGCCGCGAGCGTGGCGTGGGCCCCCGCAAGCGTCAGCACCATGAAACCGCGGATGCAAACCGTATGACGCCGACACTTCATGAGTCCCCCTGACAATTCAGAAAACCAATGCCCCATACGCCCTTTGCCGCATCCGATTCCCCACGGCATACATGACTGTATGTTGATAATACACAAATGTATGTACGTGACAAGACTCGCATCAAAAAAAGGACCTTTGCTCCAGAATGCGGGGGCTTGCGGCACGAGGGTCCTGATCCGCTTCGCCCACTGGCATTTTTTTGCGTCGGTGTCCGATACCGGGCGGATCGTACGAATCTCTGTCCCATTCACGCGTTTCTGTACAATGCGCGACTGGCGCTGGCTCGGATGACGGTGGGGCGAAATCGACCCAACCCATCGGCCGTCAATTGCTTGAGTATTTGAACCTGAACATGGTGCATCCGTGAAAGACCCGATCACGACTTGGATCGAAGCGGCGCGACACGCGCTCATCAACGAGGGAATCAGCGGAGTAAAGATTGATCTTCTGGCCAAGACACTGCGTGTCACGCGCGGGGGTTTCTACCATAATTTCAGGGATCGCCAGGATCTGCTGGATCAGTTGCTGCGCGATTGGCAGAGAAATTGCCGCTTCCTGCCGCGCGAATCGCCTGGCGGTTCGCCGAGCGACGCCATCGCGTGGCTTGATCGAATGATTGAAAGACTCATAGAAGAGGACGGCTACGATCACGAATACGACATGGCGATGCGAGAATGGGCGCGCGCCGATCGACGCGTGGCGCGTGCCGTGCAGCGTGCCGACAACGAACGTATGGAAACTCTGCGCCATCTATTCCTGGCGCTCGGCTGTCCGGAAGAGGAGGCGCGCATCCGAGCGCGCGTGTTTTATTACCATCAGATAGGCTACTACGCCATCGGGGTACGCGAGAGCGCCGTAGAGCGTCGACGCAATGTGCAGCATTACCTCAACATCCTGGGTGGCCGTGAGCAAATACAGGCCGCTCGGAACGGCTGCATGTCCGCACCCGACGAGGGAACCGAAGCGCGCGTCCAGACTGCAAGGGTGGACGTCGAATACGCACCGTAGGACCTCGATCGTCGGTCACCAACCATTCACCCGCTGCCAGACGTCAACGACGACTCCGCCCCGGACGAGATGATACCGATCGTGGGCGGCCGCGGTTGTATCTGCATGGTTGACTTGCACCGCCAGCACGTGACCTATGGGTAGTACTGCAAAGTCGATGGGCCCGCCGGACGCCGATGTGACAATGCCGTGTTCCTGGTAGACCTCCGAGACCCAAAGGTCCTGCACAGGTACTCCGCTCCGCGCGTCGACAATCCGACCGTATTTGGCATCGAAGGGAGTGCCGGCCGTGCTTCGATCGAGTGACAAGGCGAGTGCCCCGCCGTCGGTGAAAAGCCTTTTGCGGCGCAGATCGTGACCGATGATCGTCACCGCAACGGTCAAGGCAATATCGTCCGCAGTGCACCACCCCAATCCTGCTTGAAAGAGATCCTGGAACGCATAGATTCCGCCGCGGTGCTCCGTGAAAACTTCCAACGAGTCGGCTGCCATAAAGACCGAAGTCGATCCGAAGCTGCGGATCGGGCACTCGATCCCGCGATCTTTCAATCGTGTCAGGACAGTTCGCGCGCACTGCACGTATCGTTCCGCGATCCGTTTTCTCTCCGACTCACTGCGGGTATGCTTGCTCGATCCTGCGTAGAACAGGAGCCCTTTGAAACGTAGCGTCGTCGATCCGAGTAGCTTGCTGAGAAGATCGTCAAAGTCCGGCGATTCGGGCGAGACACCACCGCGAAAGTCATCGACATTGATCTCGACGAGGAGTGAGAATCCGCACCCTGCACCTTGTGCGGCTTGCTCGAGCGCGAGCGCCGCCGCCATATTATCGACCACACCGATGAGCTCAACGCCGCTTCTCTGAAGAGCGGCAACCCGAGCGATCTTGCCGGGTGCCAGCGGCGTCGTCAGGAGGACGTTCTGATAGTCAAGTCTGGCAAAGAACTCCGCCTCCGCCAATGTTGACACGGTGATGCGCCGGTCGGGAGCATTAACCATTAGCCTGACAATCTCAGCACACTTTGGCGTCTTAACGTGGGGTCTCAATGGCACGCCCAGTTGCTCGGAGTGCTGCGTCACCCGCGCAATGTTTCGCAGCATCCGTGACTCATCCAGCAGCAGGCACGGCGTCTGCACCAATTCGAGCGGCAACGTTGACATCATGAGCGTTGATACCGGCGCCCACCGGCGTTGAGGACGGCCAACAACTTATCGAGAGGAATCCTCTCCAGCGTGCCCACTGAACTCGTCACCGAAGTCGCCATGAGCATCGCGTTGTACGCCGCCTCTTCCACTGATTCCACCACGGCCGCAAACAGAGCCGACACCAATTGATTGGGGACCTCCGTGGTGGCGATTGCCGACCCCCGACACAAGGGTGTCCGTCGCACTCGGGGCGATGTGCTGAAAGCGATCACATAGTCCCCTGAGCCGTCCGCCATACTGGAGCCGGTTCTCGCCAAACCCAACAGGCCGCGCCTCGCCAGGCGGCCCAGGTCACGATCCGAGAGCGGTGCATCCGTCGCGAGGACCACAATGACCGAACCGTCTGAGCGAGGCGAAATCCGCGGAAGAATCTCCTCATGAAGAAGAGTCTGCCCTACAGCGTGGCCGTCCACCGTCAGCACGCCGCCGTAATTGGTCTGGATCAAGGCGCCCACTCCGTATCCGCCCAATTCCAACGGCAGCACTCTGGAACTTGAACCAATCCCACCCTTCCACCCAAACGCCTCCGTGCCTGTCCCCGCGCCGACAGAGCCTTCCTCGACGGGGCCTTCGCGCGCCTCATCGAGCGCCAAACGCACGTGGTGCGGTCGAATCGCTCGAGCGCGAATATCGTTGACGAGTGAATCGTTTGTCTCGCCCACGACGGGGTTCACGGACTTTACCGTTTCGTTACCCGGTTGCTCGAGAGTCCAGTCGATCAGGGCCGCCGCGGCTTCTGGTACTGACAACGTATTGGTCAAGGCGATGGGAGTTTCAATCTCGCCGAGCTCGGCAATTTGAGTGACCCCTAGGAATTTGCCGTGCCCGTTCCCAACGGCGACCGCGGCGGGAACTCGCGACTGGTACACGTTGCCGCGGTGCTGACGGATTACCGTGACTCCGGTGCAAATGGACTCTCCCTGACGCACCGTGCAATGCCCTACGCTCACCCCATCGATATCGGTGATCGCATTGAGGGGGCCGGGAGTGAAGATACCGGGCCGGATGCCGATGTCGCGAGCCCGCACCCGGTCCGTGCCGCTCGATGAACCGTCGGATCCGCCATCGTCTTGCGCCTGCATGCTATTGCCTTCCTCGAACACAGGGAACATGAACAAATGGTTACGGCGACCTTTGCATCAGTATCGGAAGCTTCTGACTCACCGCACGAGGGCGCCACACTGGAGCTGCGTCCCGCCTCGCATGGGAACCATGACATCTTGGCGCAAGTAATCACCAGACTCAGAATCCAAAGGCGGTTCCGCCGCCGCACCGAATGCGATGGTCATCGCGCAGACGAGTATCGCCAAGCATGGAGCCCGTGATAGCTTCACCGTTTGCCCTTGCTTGGATCTACCAATCAATCTCGAGCGCGACGCCATCGGCGATCGCACGTTGGAGAGCCAAGTCGCCAATCGCGAGATCTTGCAAAGCCATGCCGGAGCTGTCGAAGATCGTAATGTCCTCCGCGCCAGTACGGCCGGGTATCCGTCCCGTGATCACGCCGCCCAGCGGCACGATATCCTCCCGAGCGAGCAACTGCGCATTGCACGCATGCTGGAACTCGCCAATCCGGCAGGATTGATCGATGACATCGGCAAAGCAGCGTGATCGCTGCACGAGTGAAATCGGGAGCTCGTGCTTACCGATTGCATCGGCGCCCATTGCCGAGATATGAGTCCCAGGGCGCACCCACTGATCCTCAACCACCGGCGTTCGTGCACTCGTGATGGTCACCACAATATCTGCGGCCTGGACGGCTTTCTCACGGGTCATTACCGCGGCCCGTAAACCTGCGGCACCGAGCCGGGCGCACAGCGCCTGTCCTGCCGCCGCCGTGCGCGCGCCAATACGAATCTCATCGAGTCTTCGCACGGCGCTGATGGCAGCGACTTCATAATACGCTTGATGCCCGGATCCAATGACCGCGAGAATTCCCGCCTCCGGCCGCGACAAGTACTTCACAGCCACCGCGTCTGCAGCGGCTGTTCGTATTGCGGTAAGGTGGCCGGCTCCAATAATCGCGCGCGGCAATCCCGTGTCGTTATCGAGCAGCACCGTAGTTGAACCGTGGTTGGGCAGCCCGCGGTCGCGATTCTCGGGCCAATAGCTCCCCATTTTTAATCCCGGCGTCTGCCGTTCGCCATCCAAACCCAATTTGACACCGAAGCCTCCCGCGTTGCGATAACCGTGTCCGACCGCGACTGCAAATACGCGCGAGATGCCCGCGTCGTACGCGCGAAAAGCCGATTCGATGAGAGGAATAGCCTCAGTGACGGGCACTAGGCGTTTGGCGATACGCTCTGGTACGAGATACATGAGGTTCTGTCGATGCCGGCCTAACGCCACACTTGACTGGCGACGCGGCGGAAATTTCCGCCCAAGATCTTGGTGATCTCGGCCTCTGCGTATCCTCGTGCACCGAGTGCGAGGGTGATGTCCGTGAGACGCTCCGGTTCTACAAACTTGATACCCGGCCGGTAACCGAACTGCGGGGGCCAGATGTGGGCGCTGTTGGCGAGGTTCGCATCCAACTCGGCACGGTCGAACACAAAATCCAGTCCGAGGCCGACGTGATCGATCCCCATGATCTGCACCGCGCGGTCGATGCTCGCAATCACCGCGGCCGTGCTATTGTCATTTTCCCCCAGAAAAATTCCCACGCCGCTGATCCCCAGCACCCCGCCGGTTGCCGCGCATGCCTTCATCACCTCATCGGGAACGCAGCGCGGATGAGCGCGCAATGCACGCGGATTGGAGTGCGATATATTGACCGGGCGCGTCGCCATTGCGCATACATCAAGCGCGGTGCGGTAACCGGTGTGTGCGATATCCACAATCATGCCGACCCGCTCCATCTCGGTAACCCACGCGCTTCCGAAGGTGCTAAGCCCCGGGTCGCGCTCGTCGTGGCACCCTCCCCCTACCAGATTGCCGCGGTTGTAGGCCACCAACATCCAGCGTACCCCGACGTCATACAGCAGCGACACCAGATCCAGGTTCTCGCCCAGTCCAAATGCTCCTTCCAAATCAAAGCACACCGCCAGGGCACCGCGTTCCTTGGCCGCGTCCACTTCGGCGATGGTACCCACGAGCGCGAGATCTGTGGGGTTCTCGGCGATGAGCCGCCGCGCGAAAGCGATTGCGCCGATGATTTCCGCGACCGACATCTCCCCATCGCCAACATTCACATGCACCACGGAAAAGCCCGCATTCTTGTAGCGACGCAAGGAGCCCAACCACGTCATGTGGTCGCGCATCGGCAGGCAGGCATGGTTATCCCAAGCGCCGGCCCGCTTGGCAATTCGCTGCGCATAGTTAGCGTTCATGTGAAGTTTCCTCTATGCTTCGTATACCTCAACATACATTACTGTATCTATCAAGTGGAAAGCGTGAAACGACTGGCTGGCAGATTGCGGGTCGCTGGGGACGGGTGCGATCGTTGAGCGAAAATCAGATTTCGTGGCAGGCCCTGTCCCTGCACGCTCGTAGCGCGTTCGCAACGGTGGCCGTGGCCCTCGGCGTAGCTTGCGTGTGCGAGGTCGCCGGCGGACAATCCGTTTCATCAGCGGATTATGGCCGCGCCACGGCGCTTCTAAAGCAGAACCTCCTACCGCTGTTGCGAAATGCGCAGCTCATACCTCACTGGCTGCGAGGGTCGGAGGATTTCTGGTACCGGCGTGAGACCGCCCAAGGTTACGAGTTCGTGCGAGTGGATTCGGCCTCCGGCATCAGGACACCGCTCTTTGATCATGTCGCAATGGCCCGGGAGCTCAGTGAAAGATCCGGGGTGACTCTCAATCCCAACAATCTTCCGTTTGAATCTGTCCAGGTGGATTCCGTCAAGAACGCCATCCAATTCGAGTTCGAGGGGGCTGAGTACCGATGCGCTCAGCCGAGCGGTCCCTGCACCCGCGAATCGCCGGTGCCATCCAACATAGTGGTTTCGCCGGACGGCCGCACAGCAGCCTTGATTCACTCGGGAAACCTATGGATTCGCGATCTGCCGACCGGAGCGGAGCGGCAGTTGACGCAGGATGGCGAGCTCAACAATGGCTACGGCATTTACTACGATGGATGGCAGAGTCAATACATCCCGAGATCGCGACTCGGGGAATCACTTCCGCCTTTTGGCACTTTCTGGTCGCCCGATGGCAGGCGACTGATCGTTCCGCGGATCGATCAGCGCCATATTGAACTGTATCCATTTATTGAGTCGGGGCCCTTGGGTGGCGGATTCAGGCCCAAGGCCTACGCGATGCACTTGCCCTTGACGGGTGAAAAACCGGCAGTTCTCGAGTGGTACGTGATCGATGTCGCCACCGGCCATCAGCAGCGCATCGCCTATCCCTACGACCGGATGCTGCCGCTTCAGGCCGACGTCACGTCGATGATCCGGCATTGGTGGAGCACGGACGCGCGTCATCTTTACACGTTGGCGTATGGCGATGAGATCAAGAGCGCTTACGTATTCGATGCGGACCTCGTCACCGGCTCGACGCGAATCGTGATCGAGGAGACGCAGGAGCCACGCATCACCTTGAACGGATCACCGGATTATCCGCCCAATGTCGTATATCTGGACCGCTCGCAGGAATTTGTCTGGTTCTCCGAACGAGACGGTTGGGGTCATCTGTATTTGTACGACGCACGAACGGGACGTCTTAAGAACCGCATCACGCGCGGTGCGTGGCTCGTGCGCGACATCATGCACATCGACGCCGATCGCCGGCAGATTTACTTTACCGGTAGCGGCCGCGAGTCCGGGAATCCCTACTACCGTTACCTCTATCGCGTTGGTCTCGACGGCTCAAACCTCACGCTTCTGACTCCTGAACCCGTGGATCACCCTCTTGCGGGCCCAGAGTCGACACGCCCCGGCGCCGCCGCGTTCGACCCGATCTCCCCGAGCAGCCGATATTTGGTGTACGTCGACGCCCCGTTTACCACGCCGCCCCGAACCCTGTTGCACGATCTTCGTTCGCGTCACACGGATCATTTACTCGAGGCGGCCGACGCCACTCAACTTTTCGCATCGGGATACCGGCCGCCTCAGGAGGTTAAGCTCAAGGCGGCCGACGGCAAGACCGATCTGTGGGCTGTTCTCTATACCCCGCCACGCATCGAGGCCGGACAGAGGTATCCCATCGTGGATGTTGAGTACGCGAGTCCCTTGAGGGCTGTGGCGCCGCATAATTTCCTGGAGGCTATCCGGGGTTTCAGCTATGCAGAATGGGCGCCGCTTGCGGAACTCGGCTTCTACGTGGTGTGTGTGGATGCCCGCGGCACCGCATTTCGGTCCCACGAATTCTCTGCCGCTCCGCTCGGCTTCTTGAATCACATGGGTCTCGAAGACCATATCACTGTCATCCGTCAGCTGGCCGCACAGATTCCATCGATCGACCTTGATCGAGTCGGCATCACTGGCACCTCGTATGGTGGCTGGACTGTGCTGCGCGCGATGTTGGCCTTTCCCGCCTTCTTCAAAGTCGGCGTCGCCGGTGTCCCGCCGGGGACCATGCACAGCATGTATGCAGATTATGAGTGGGAGGCCTTCCAGGGTAAGCCAACGTATCAAGACGGGTCCCACTTGCGCCCCGGCAGCAGTGATGTGCCGATCAACTGGGCGGACATTGACAACGTCGCGCAAGCTGCGCAACTCGAAGGCCGTCTGATGATCGTGATGGGTGAACTTGACGAGAACGTGCTTCCCGGCTCCACGCTGTCCCTCGTTCGAGCCTTGATACAAGCTAACAAGGATTTCGACCTCGTTTACCTGCCGGATACCACACACAATGGCAGCTTGACGCCCTATGCCACTCGGCGCACATGGGATTACTTCGTCCGCAATCTCGCGAATCGCGAGCCGCCGTAAGACAATGCTCGCGACCGTTGAGGTTCCGCCGCCGTGCCGTGTCCTCCTCAGAAGGACATTGCTTCTTGGAATCGTATTATCTTGAGTGAAACCCGATCACGGTACTCCGCGTGGTCCCTGATCCGCGGGGCTCTTTCCAATCAACGACATTGGAGGCACGCGTGGCGCGCCGCATCGCCCAAGCCTGCGTATGACATTGTCATCATCGGCGGCGGCGGTCATGGTTTGGCGACTGCCTATTACCTTGCGCAAAATCACGGTATCCGCAATGTTGCGGTGCTCGAGCGCGGCTGGATCGGCGGCGGCAACACCGGTCGAAATACCACCATCGTTCGCTCGAACTACTTGTATCCCGAGAGTGCGCGCTTGTATGACTTCTCGTTGAAATTATATGAGGGTCTTTCGCAGGCGCTCAATTTCAATATCATGCTGAGCCAACGAGGTCTCATCACGTTGGCTCATAGCCGTCACGACCTGGAATCCATGTCGCGTTGGGCGAATGCAATGCTCATGAATGGTGTTGATGCACGCTTGCTGAGCCGTGAACAGGTGGGCATGCAGGTGCCTTTCATCGATATGTCCGGCGCGTCCCGTTTTCCGATACTCGGCGGGTTCAGCCAACCACGTGCCGGCACCGCTCGGCATGACGCGGTCGCGTGGGGCTACGCCCGTGCCGCGTCTGACCTCGGCATCGATATTGTCCAGAACTGCGAAGTCCAAGGGTTTCTGAAAGATGATAAAGGCATCGTGGGAGTCAAAACAAACCTACGCGAGATTCGTGCCGACCGGATCGGGATAGCGGTTGCGGGACATAGCTCGCTGCTCGCCAACATGGCCGGATTTCGCCTACCCGTGACCAGCTACGCCCTGCAAGCCATGGTCAGCGAACCGATAAAGCCAGTCCTCGACACCGTCGTACTATCGCCGGCGACCGGGGCCTACGTGAGTCAGTCGGACAAAGGTGAAATGGTCATCGGTGCAGGCCTCGATCATTTCCCGTCATACGCGCAGCGAGGCAGTTTTGCGATTACGCAATCGACGATCGCTGGGACTCTCGACTTGTTTCCATCTTTCAGTCGACTGCCACTGCTCAGGCAATGGGCCGGCATCGTCGATGTCGTTCACGACTCTAGTCCCATCATTGGGTCCACTCCGATCGGTGGACTTTATATCAACTGCGGATGGGGGACCGGGGGATTCAAAGCCATCCCGGTCGGAGGCTGGACCTTTGCTCATGTGTTGGCCACTGGAAAATCGCACGAGCTGTCCGAACCCTTTCAGCTGGACCGCTTCGTTACCGGCCGCTTGATCGATGAAGCCGCCGCCTCCGGGATCGCGCACTGATGATGCAGCTGGACTGCCCGTGGTGCGGGATGCGCGACGAGCCTGAGTTCGTCTGTGGCGGAACGAGCCACATTCAGCGCCCGGCTCTCGAGGTGCCGGATCGCGAATGGGCCGAGTATCTGTTCTTTCGGGAAAACCCCAAGGGGCTGCATCACGAACGGTGGTGCCACATTTTTGGGTGTGGGCGGTGGTTTAACGTTTCGCGCGATACCGTTACGCATGCAGTGGTACACGTCTACGGCATTGACGGACGGTCGTCATGAACTCGCGCAGACTCCCGGCACCGCATGGTTCGCGGCTGGATCGTTCGCGCGAAATTACTTTCACTTTCAATGGGCGGTTGTATACCTGTTTTAAAGGCGACACGCTCGCGTCGGCTCTGATCGCGAACGGCGTCGGTTTGGTGGGTCGTAGCTTCAAGCTGCATCGACCACGGGGCATTTTCAGTTGTGGTTTGGAAGAGCCGACGGGCCTCGTCGATGTTGAAATCCACGATAAGCGCACGCCGAACGTTCGCGCCACCGTGATCGAGGTTCAAGACGGCCTCTGCGCCCGCAGCGTCAATTGTTGGCCAAACGTCCGCTTTGACGTCGGCACGCTCACCAGCTTGTTTTCCGCCGTGCTACCGAGCGGCTTCTATTACAAGACCTTCAAATGGCCCGAGTGGCGGCTTTTCGAGCCGGCCATTCGACGCATGGCAGGCCTCGGTCGGATTGCCAACCGCCGCGATTCTGACCATTACGACGAAGTCTCGGCGACCACCGACGTGCTGGTGATCGGCGCCGGCCTGGCGGGTCTGTCCACGTCGATTGCCGCCGCGACCAGAGGCGCCAACGTAATGTTGTTGTGCGCAGGTCCGCAAGTCGGCGGCCGAGCCGCCGATTGCGGCGACGCCACCCTATCGCATTTGACCAGGCAAGCGCACAGACTCGGCGTAACCGTCTTGACGCGAACGGTGGCGTTCGGAATTTACGACCACGAGTTGGTTTGCGCTCGAGAGCTACTGAGTTCCAGCGGCATCGCGAGCATCACGGGCGACGAGCCGCGCGAGCGGCTGTGGAAAATTCGTGCGCGCGCCGTCGTCGCGGCGACCGGAGCCTTCGAGCGGCCCATGGTTTTTCCCGATAACGACCGGCCGGGTGTGATGCTCGCCGGAGCCGCCAACCGATATGTCGGCGCTTACGGCGTGACATGCGGCAGTCGCGTGGTCATTGCTGCCAACAGCGACGCAGCATACGCCGTGGCCTCTACGCTGCGAAACGTCGGCGTCGACGTAGCGGCCATCGCCGATGCTCGCTCGGCGATCGATGTTTGCGCCGACCGCAGTCTGGTTGACGGCATTGCCACCTTTAATAACTCACGCATTTCCTCGGTCTTGGGATCCCGTGCCGTGCGAGGCTGTACGATCGCGCACAACGCATCGAATACTCAGACGCGCGCGCGTATTGAATGCGATCTGATTCTAAGTGCCGGCGGGTTTGCCCCGGTCGTTCACTTTCATTCTATGG
>Ga0116229_10007411_pt1 | contig 17375 bp, 15 predicted proteins | sample S1TSphgellanicum_3_FD_87313 | JGI IMG/M metagenome (GOLD analysis project Ga0116229, IMG submission 87313) | Host-associated microbial communities from peat moss isolated from Minnesota, USA - S1T2_Fc - Sphagnum magellanicum MG | ecosystem: Host-associated > Plants > Peat moss > Unclassified... | reverse complement strand
TTCAGCGTGCTCGGCAACATGAAAGTCATCTACACGCGCGATTTCGCCTTCGGCGGCCAGCAATTGACCGAGGAGATCATGCGGACTTACGGACTCAGCATGGAGGAGGCCGGGCGCGCGAAGAAAGAGGGCGGACTGCCGAGCAATTACCAGCCCGAGGTCCTCGACCCCTTCATCGACGACATGACCCAGCAGGTCAGCCGCTCACTGCAGTTCTATCTCGCCTCGGGCAGCGGCCGCTCACAGCCGGATCAGCTCCTGATTTGCGGGGGCTGCGCGAACATTCCCGGCGTCGCAGACGTGATTTCGAGCCGTGTCGGCGTGCCGGCCGAAAAGGGCGACCCGCTCGGCAACATGAAAGTGTCGTCGAAGGCGAAAGCGCAGGCCGTCGGGCGCGATGCCACGGCCCTATTGACCGCTTGCGGCCTCGCGCTGCGCAGCTTCGACTGAAAGAGCCACCATGCCTCGTATCAATCTATTACCTTGGCGCGAAGAGCAACGCAAGATCCGGCGGCGCGAGTTTCTGATCGCTTCCGGCGCGGCCGTGCTGGCCGGCATCATGGTCGCGCTCGGCGGCAAGCTCCTGTATCAGAGCTGGATCGCGCTGCAGACCGAGAAGAACGATCTGCTCAAGAAAGAGATCGGCAAACTCGACGCCCAAATCGCCGACATCATGGATCTCGAAGGCCAGAAGCAGCGGCTCGTCGCCCGCATGACCATCATCGAGACCCTGCAGCGCAGCCGTCCTGAGATCGTGCATCTGTTCGATGAGCTCGTGCACACCGTGCCCGAAGGCGTCTACCTCACATCGATCAAGGAAACCGACGGCAAGCCCGAGCGCAAGCTCGAAATTCATGGCGTCGCGCAGTCGAGCACGCGCGTGTCGACGTTCATGCGCAACATCGATGCATCGGCGTGGATGGACAATCCGCAGCTGCAGGTCGTCGAATCGGCGAAGGACTCGCCGACGGGCGGCTCGAGCTTCACGCTGTTCGCGAACGTGGTCGGCGTCGACATCGACAACGGCGGCGCGATCACCCCGAAGAAGGTATCCGGGAAATGAACTTCCTCGACCAGCTCAAATCTCTCGATCCGCGCGACCCAGGCCGCTGGCCCTGGCCGATCCGCGGTTTCTTCGTGTTGCTGATCTTCGTGGTCTGCTCGGGCATGGCCTGGTACTTGATCGTCTGGAGCGATGACCGCCCGCAGCTCGCCAAGGCCGAAGCCGACGAACAGGATCTGCGCTCGCAATTCGAGAACAAGCAGCAACGCGCCGCGAACCTCGATGCCTACAAGGCGCAGATCGGCGAGATGGAGCGCACGTTCGGTGCCATGCTGCGGCAGCTGCCCGGCAAGACCGAGGTGCCGAACCTGCTCGTCGACATTTCGCAGACCGGACTCGCGGCGGGCCTGCAGGAAAAATTGTTCCAGCCCTCACCGGAGATCACGAAGGGCTTCTATGCCGAGTTGCCGATCAAGATCCGGCTCGTCGGCAGCTACCATCAGTTCGGCAGCTTCGTGAGCGGCATCGCCGCGCTGCCCCGCATCGTTACGCTGCACGACATCGAGATCAAACCCGTCGGCAACGGCAGGGATTCGGGCTACGACAATTTGACGATGGACATCACGGCCAAGACGTATCGCTACATCGAGGACGGCGATGCCGGCAAGGGCGAGAAGAAGAAGCCGGGAGGTGCGACATGAGCGGGAGCCCCTTCGCGCGTCATGCGTTCTGCTGCCTCGCGCTCGTCGGCGTCGGATTCTCCTTGGGCGCCTGCTCGAGCGGCCAGTCCGATCTGCAGCAGTGGATCGCGGAGACCAAGAAAAAGCCGGGCGGCCACATCGAGGCGCTGCCCGAGGTCAAGCCGTACGAAACCTTCACGTACAGCGCCTCGTCGCTGCGCTCGCCGTTCCAACCGCAGGGACCGACGACGGGCCAGGCCAATCTTCGTCCGAGCGTCCGGCGCAACCGCGAGTTCCTCGAGGGGTTCTCGCTGGACACGCTCAAGATGGTCGGCACGTTCAAGGTCGGATCGGCTTTCTACGGCCTGGTGCAGTCGAAAGACGGGCTCGTGCACAAGGTGCAGCCCGGAAATTACATCGGGCAGAACGACGGGAAGATCACGGAAATCACGAGCGGCAAAATAAGCATCACCGAGATCATCCCCGATGGGCTCGGCGGCTATATCGAGCGACCGGCTTCGTTGGCGCTGGCCGACTAAGAGCCTAGAGGGAGATCACACAGATGACGAGTATTCATATGCGGATGGCGACGATGGTGGCGATTACCCTGGGTGCGCTCTGCTCCATGGCGATGCCGGCACTGGCCGCCGATCCGGTCAAACTGGAGTCGATCGACGTCCAGACGCTGCCGGGTCAGCAAGTGCAGTTGAAACTGCATTTGAGCGGACCCGCTCCCGAGCCCCTGCCGTTCACGATCGACAAGCCCGCAAGAATTGCGTTCGATCTGCTCAACACCACGCTCGCGCTCCAGTCGCGCCGCATCGACGTACGCTCGGGCGGCGTCGACACGGTGCTCGCGGCCGAAGCCAACGGCCGCACGCGGCTCGTCGTCAATGTCGACAACCTGATGCCGTATACGACCAAGGTCGACGGCAACGACATCCTCGTCACGCTCGGCACGCAACCCGGCGATACGGCAGGCAAGACCTCGATCGCGCGCTCGAGCGCCGCAGCCGCGGCTCCCGCCGGCGAGCGCTCGATTCGCACGATCGATTTCCGCCGCGGCGCCGACGGCACGGGACGCGTGATCGTGCAGTTGAGCGATCCGCGCACGCCCGTCAACGTGCGCCAGGAAGGCAATCAAATCGTCGTCGACTTCGCGAACACCCTGATGCCGAAGAATCTGCTGCGCCGCTACGACGTCATGGATTTCGCGACGCCCGTGCAGACCGTCGATGCCTTGCGCATCGAGGGCAGCTCGCGCCTCGTGATCACGGCGCAGGGTGACTTCGAGCAACTCGCCTACCAATCGGACAACCAGTACACCGTCGAAATCAAGCCGTCCCTGAAGCGCAACGCCACCGAGGAGAAGAAGGAATACACGGGCGAGCGCCTGACCCTGAATTTCCAGGACATCGACGTGCGTTCGGTGTTGCAGCTGCTCGCCGACACCAGCGGCCAGAACATCGTCGTCAGCGACTCGGTGACCGGCAACCTGACACTGCGGCTGCAGAACGTACCGTGGGACCAGGCTCTCGACATCGTGCTGCGGACCAAGGGGCTCGACAAGCGGCGCCAGGACAACGTCATCATCGTGGGACCCACGGAAGAGCTCGCCGCTCGCGAGAAGGCCGAGCTGTCCGCGCGCAAGGACTTGCAGGAACTCGCGCCGGTGCGCACGGAATTTCTGCAGGTCAATTACGCGAAGGTCAAGGATCTGGCGAATTTGATCCGCGGCGTCGGCGGCACCGGCGGCGGCAAGAACTCGATGCTGTCGCCGCGGGGCTCGCTGTCGGTCGATGACCGCACGAACACCCTCATGGTCCAGGATACCGCCGACCGCCTCACCGACATTAGGCGCATGGTGCAGACGCTCGACGTGCCCATCAAGCAGGTGTTGATCGAGGCGCGCGTCGTGATCGTCAGCGACACGTTCGAGCGCGATCTCGGCGCACGCTTTGGCGTGACGACCGCGCAGACCAACGGCAGCAACGGCTTGCTCGCGGTGACCGGCAACGGCACGGGTGCCGACACGATGATCCAGTCGGCGATCACGAATCTGACCACGACCGGGCAAACCTATCCTGTGACGACACCGACGCTGTCCAATCGTTACCAGGTCAACCTGCCTGCGTCCACGACCGCGGGCAGCATCGGCATATCGCTGCTCGGCGGCAGCTACCTCGTCGATCTCGAGCTCTCGGCCGCCCAGACCGAGGGCAAGTCGGAGACCATTTCCTCGCCGCGCGTGATCACGGCGAACCAGAAGGAAGCGACGATCCTGCAGGGTACCGAGATCCCTTACCAGGAGTCCGCCTCGAGCGGCGCGACGACGACCCAGTTCAAGGACGCCGTGCTTTCGCTCAAAGTGACGCCGCTCATTACGCCCGACAACCGCGTCGTCATGGACATCGACGTGCGAGACGATGCGGTCGGACAAAACGTCCAAAGCGCGACGGGCGGCTCCGTGCCGTCGATCGACACGCGTGAGATCGTCACCCAGGTTCTCGTCAACGACGGCCAGACCGTGGTGCTCGGCGGCATCCTCGAGACGACGAAGACGAAGTCGGTCGAGAAGGTGCCTTATCTCGGCGACATTCCCGTGCTCGGGCATCTGTTCAAAAGCACCTCGGACATCAACAACAAGACCGAGCTCTTGATCTTCATCACGCCGAAGATTCTGCGTGAAGGTTCAAATCTGTACTGATGCCAAGACGGCGTCACGATCGTTCAACGAGGATGTGAGACATGCGTAGATTAGCGATACTCGGTTGCGTGGCTGCGGTCCTGCTGGCGGCCTGTGGCGGAGCCAACACGATCACGAGCGAGACCGCGTCGAGCAGTGGTACGAGCAGTGGTACGAGCAGCGGTACGAGCAGTGGTGGTACGAGCAGCGGGTCCACCATCGTGACGCCGGCCTCGCTGACCGCAATTTCCAGCTCGGCATCGATTCCATCGGATGGCTCGACGTCTGCGACGATCACTGTGCTCGCGCGCAATTCGGCGAATGACCTGATATCGGGCGTCGCCGTTCAATTCAGCGCCAGTTCGGGCGGCATCGCTGTCACGAACGGAACGACGGATGCCACAGGTTCGGCCGTCGCGACTCTAAGCACCGCCGGCAATGCGACGCCGCGCACGATCACGGTCACAGCGACCTCGGGCGGCCTCACGGCCACCGTGCAGGTCCAGGTCGTATCGTCGTCGGGCGCGGGCTCGGTGGTTTCACAATTGAGCTTGTCGAGCAATGTCGCCACGATCCTTACCGATGGATCGACAACGGCCACGATCACGGCCTTGGCCACCGACAAGAACAACAATGTGGTATCCGGCGTTCCCGTGAGTTTCTCGGCGACTTCCGGTGCGCTGGCGGCGTCGGGCACCGCGACGGGCTCTGCGGGCACCCTGACCGCGACGCTCTCGACGGGCTCCGACTCGACCCCGCGCACAATTACGGTGAGCGGGACGAACGGCACGCTGACTTCGACGGTTCAGGTTGCTGTGGCCGCGCCCACGACACCGACCAACCCCGTCTATTCGCTGGGCTACGGCGTCGGCACTTGCTTCGTGCCCGACCAGATCGGCGGCCAGAGCACTTCCGGTGCCTGTGACTCGCCGCTGTCGACGGCCACGCTATCGGCCGGTGGTACGACCGCGTTGAGCCTCACGGTCGTCGATCAGAACCACAGCCTGTATATCGCGAATCCGGTCACCGTGACTTTCAGTTCGCCGTGTATCGCCTCGGGACAAGCGAATATTCTACCGGCCGGCAGCCAAACACCCGTCACGAGCATTACGACGACGACGGGCAGCATCAATGCCAGTTACGTCGCGAACGGCTGCAACGGTTCCGATGCGATCGACGCGACCGCCGTGGTCGGTGGCCAGAATCTGCTCGCGCAGGGCACGCTCACGGTCGCGGCCGCCACGGTCGGTTCGATCGAATTCGTGTCGGCGACGCCGACCACGATCGGTCTCAAGGGCACGGGGCTTGGCGATACGTCGGTCGTCGTGTTCAAGGTCCTCGATTCGGTGGGCGGCCCGCAATCCGGCGTCACCGTCAATTTTTCGGTCAACACGAACGTCGGTGGACTCACGTTCTCGCCGACCACGGCGGTCTCGGCGGCCGACGGCACGGTCCAGACCGTCGTCGCGTCGGGAACCGCACACACGTCGATCCGCATCACGGCCACGATCCCGGCGACGCAGACGACACCCGCGATCAGCGCGCAGTCCAGCCAGTTGACGATCACGACCGGCTTGCCGACGTCGAACGCCTTCTCGATTGCAGTCGGCGCGCCGACGTATCCCAAGGGTTCACTGACCGTCAATTTGGCCTGCCCGAACGTTGAAGCCTGGAACCAGGACGGCGTCACCGTGCCATTCACGGTGTTCCTTGCCGATCGCTATGGCAATCCTGCGCCTGACGGAACGGCCGTGACATTCACGACCAACGCGGGCCAGGTGGCCGGGTCCTGTCCCACCTCGTCAGACACGGGCGCCAGCGGTGGCACGGGCTCGAGTGCCGCGCAATGCACGGTCACCTGGACGAGCAGTAATCCGCGGCCGTACGACACGGAGGCCAACACCGCCAACCCGAACAACCCCGTCATTCTCGACGCACTCAATCAATTCGGCGACGGCCGTGGCGAGGTCCTAGCCTATGCCACGGGCGAGGAGTCCTACACGGATCTTGCGGGTACGGGCTACTATCAGGTCGGCGACCCATTCGTGCAATTGAGCGAACCGTTCCTCGACGAACATGAGAGCGGCGCGTTCTATTCGTACTCCACGACGAATGCAGGTGTCACTTCCAATATCGCGGATTGGTTCCTGGACTTCTACGGGACCGGCGCGTACGTGGCGCCAAAATCCACGAATGCTTTCGTGGGCATCACGTGCAGCGGCGGCACGCCGTCGGCGCCGACGACCTGCAGCACGACAACGCTGCCGATCAGCGCGAGTCATACGATCATCATGTCGACGGGCACAGCCTATATCGCGCCGCTGCAGTCTTCTTTGACGGTCGCGGTTGGCGCCACGGCGACGGCCTATTTCCAGGTTCTCGACCTGCACGGCAACGCCATGCCGGCCGGCACCCAGATCACGTATACGTTCAGCAATACGAACGTGGGCTCGGTCGCGGCGCTCCCCCCGACCGAGGTGGGATGCGACAGCAACAGCTATTACGATGCCGCCAACGGCACCTATGTGACACCGACTCTCGGGCCTCCGCAGAGCGGCGAGATTTTTTCTGCAAACTTCACCGCGTCGACGAGCGTGATCGGCGATGGAACCTTGACCATTTACGTCACGTCGCCCATCGGCAGCGTTACGTCGCTGGCGATCCCCGTGAGTGTCACGAACTAAGCTGCCGCGACCGGGCGGGGAGAAACCCCGCCCGGTCGCGTTGGGATTTGGACTATGCTGCACGCCCACGATGCTCGACAAGCGCAACATCTTCCTGATCGGTCCGATGGGGTCCGGCAAGACTGCGGTCGGAAGGCATCTCGCGCGCCTGTTCCGGTTGACGTTCTACGATAGCGACGCCGATATCGAGGCGCGTACCGGAGTCGACATCGCGTTTATCTTCGAAAAGGAAGGCGAAGCCGGATTTCGCGTGCGCGAAAGGGAGACGATCGACCGCCTCACGCAGCTCGACTCGATCGTGCTGGCGACGGGCGGCGGCGCAGTCATCGACCCGGCCAACCGACGTGCGCTCAGCGAGCGGGGCGCGGTCGTCTATCTGCAGACTTCCGTGGACCAGCAGATCGAGCGCACGCGGCATGCGCGGCACCGACCCTTGCTCAACGACAGCGATCCGGCCGAGACGCTCGCATCGCTCATGGCACGGCGTGCGGAGCTCTATGCGGAGATTGCGGACGTGACCGTGTCCACGGACGGGCGGCGCGTGCAGCTCGTCGCCGAGGAGATTCACGCGGAATTGCGCCGGGCACAGTCCGGCTGAAGCCCGAACCTAAGCCGCGCCCCGTATAATCGCCGTCGTGCCAACCTTAACCGTCGATGTCGGTCACGCGCGTTATCCGATCGCGATCGGGCCGGGACTGCTCATGCAGCGTGATTTCTTCGTGCGCCACGTGCCGGGCGACACCGCGCTCGTCGTCTCGAATGTGACCGTGGCGCCGCTCTATCTCGACCGCTTGCGCGCGGGGCTCGCGGGCCGGCGCGTCGCCGAGTGCCTGCTGCCGGACGGCGAGCAGTACAAGACGCTCGTGACCGCCGCGAGCGTCTTCGATGCGCTCGTGGCCGGCCGCTTGCATAGGGACGCGACGATTTTCGCGCTCGGCGGCGGCGTCGTCGGCGACATCGCGGGTTTCGCGGCCGCCTGTTATCAGCGCGGCATCGCGTACGTGCAAATTCCGACGACGCTGCTGGCGCAGGTCGATTCCTCGGTCGGTGGCAAGACCGGCGTGAACCACCCCGGCGGCAAGAATTTGATCGGTGCGTTTCATCAGCCGCTGGCCGTGGTCGCCGATACGGACACGCTCGCGACGCTGCCCGATCGCGAACTGCGCGCCGGTCTCGCCGAGGTCATCAAGTATGGCTGCATCCGCGATGCGGAGCTGTTCACTTGGCTCGAAAGCCATGTGGCGCGACTGCTCACGCGGGATCCCGAGGCCCTGACCCACGCGATCATGAGATCCTGCGAAATCAAGGCGGACATCGTCGCGCGCGACGAGCGCGAGCAGAACCTGCGCGCCATCTTGAATTTCGGCCACACGTTCGGTCATGCGATCGAGGCGGCGACGGGCTACACGCGCTATCTGCACGGCGAGGCTGTGGGCTTGGGGTTGCTCGTCGCGACCGATTTATCGGCGCGCTTGGGTCTCGTCGACGCCGGCGTCACGCAGCGCGTGCGCGAGCTTCTGGCCGCGGCCGGTTTGCCGACCGAAACGCCGCGAATCGGCCGGGAGACGGCGTTCGAGCTCATGCAAATGGACAAGAAGGTTCAGGCCGGTGCCGTGCGCCTCGTGCTGCTCGAGCGGCTCGGGGACGCGATCATCACGGCCGATTATGCCGCCGATGCCCTCGCCGCGACGCTCGAGGAGCATTTCGGGTGAGCGCACTCGCCCCTTACGCGGCACACGACGACCGCTCGCGCGGCCGCCGACACGCCGAGCCGCGCGCGGCGTATCGATCGGAATACCAGCGCGATCGCGATCGCATCGTGCATTCGACCGCGTTCCGGCGCCTGGTCTACAAGACGCAGGTGTTCGTGAATCACGAGGGCGACCTGTACCGCACGCGCTTGACGCATTCGCTCGAAGTCGCGCAAATCGCGCGTACCATCGCGCGCGCGCTCAAACTCAACGAGACGCTGTCGGAAGCGATTTGCCTCGCGCACGATCTCGGACACACGCCGTTCGGGCATGCGGGCCAGGACGCGCTCAACGAGTGCATGCTCGATTTCGGCGGCTTCGAACACAACCTGCAGTCGCTGCGCGTCGTCGACGAACTGGAGGAATGCTACGCCGATTTCGACGGACTGAATCTGACCTTCGAGTGCCGCGAGGGGATCTTGAAGCACTGCTCCCAAAAGAACGCCGTGCGCTTGGGCGACGTGGGCGAGCGCTTCATCCAGCGCCAACAGCCGGGACTCGAGGCGCAACTCGCGAACTTCGCGGACGAAATCGCCTACAATAACCACGATGTCGAGGACGGCATTCGCGCGGGGCTGATCACGGTGGAGCAGCTGCTGACCGTGCCCCTGTTCGCGCGCTACCATGGCGACGTACGCGCCGCCTACCCGACGCTCGTCGGGCGGCGGTTCGTCTACGAAATATTACGCCGGATGATCAATCATCTCGTGACCGATCTCATCGACGCGTCGGCGGAGCGCTTGAAAGCGGCCGGTGTGGCATCGATCCAGGAGGTCCGGGCCCAGGCCGCGCCGCTGGTCGGCTTCGGCGATTCGACTCGGGATCTCAACGCCGCCTTGAAGAGCTTCCTGCGCGAACACGTCTACAAGCATTACAAAGTGCAGCGCATGACCTCGAAGGCGCGCCGCGTCGTGCGCGAACTGTTCGACGCATTTTTCTCGGATCCGGGTCTCATGCCCGATGTACACCGCGCGACCGGCTCGCGCCGCGAGGCCGTGCAGGGCCCCTCGGGGCGCGCGCGCGCGGTCGCCGACTACATCGCCGGGATGACCGATCGCTACGCGATTCTCGAACACCGCCGACTCTTCGACCCCAACGAAAGAACATGAGCGCATCCATACCAAACGCCGTCTTGAAGAATGATCTGCTGCTGCGCGCGTTGCTGCGCGAACCGACGCCGCGACGGCCGATCTGGCTCATGCGTCAGGCCGGTCGCTACCTGCCCGAGTACCGCGCGACCCGCAAGCGCGCGGGAAATTTTCTCGCGATGTGCACCAACCCCGAGATTGCCTGCGAAGTGACGCTGCAACCGATCGACCGGTATCCGCTCGACGCCGCGATCCTGTTTTCCGACATCCTGACGATTCCGCACGCGATGAACTTGGGGCTCGAATTCGAGGCCGGCGAAGGTCCCAAATTCGCGCATCCGGTGCGCAGCGCCGCGGACATCGACAAGCTCCCCATACCGGATCCTGGCCGCGAGCTCAAATACGTCGTCGATGCCGTGGCCTTGATCCGACGCGAGCTCAGGGGGCGCGTGCCCTTGATCGGCTTCGCGGGCAGTCCCTGGACCGTCGCGACCTACATGGTCGAGGGGGGCGGCAGCAAAGCCTTCGGCCAGATCAAGCGCATGATGTACGAGGCACCGCATCTGCTGCATCGGCTCCTCGCGCTGCTCGCCCGCGCGACGGTGCTGTATCTGAACGCGCAGATCGCGGCCGGCGCCCAGGCCGTCATGGTGTTCGACACCTGGGGTGGCGTGTTGACGCCGCGGCAATACGAGGAATTCTCGCTGCAGTACATGGCGCAGATCGTCGCCGAGCTGACGCGCGAAGCCGAGGGCCGCAGAGTGCCGAACATCGTGTTCACGAAAGGCGGCGGCGCATGGCTGCCGAAAATCGCCGCGATCGGTTGCGACGCCGTCGGCGTCGATTGGACCACCGATCTTTCGAGCGCTCGCTCGCTCGTCGGCGACCGCGTCGCGCTCCAGGGGAATCTCGATCCGTCGGCGTTGTTTGCGGGAGCCGAGACGCTGCAGAGCGAAACCTTGCGCGTGCTGGACAGTTTCGGCAGCGGGCCGGGGCACGTGTTCAACTTAGGTCACGGCATCACGCCCGAAGTCGATCCGGACAGCGTCGCAGTGCTCGTCGAAACGGTACGGACTTACGCGTTGACTTGAGGCGGCGGCGCGGGCGTATCGGGCGGCAGCAGCAGTTCGTCGCGCAATGCCCTGCGCAGAATTTTGCCGACATTGGTCTTCGGTAATTCTGTGCGGAAATAAATGTGCTTGGGCACCTTGTAGCCGGTCAGCTCCGAGCGCAGGTGAAGCATCAAATCCGCAGCCGTGAGATTCGGATCCTTGCGCACGACGAACAGGGAAACCACCTCGCCGGACGATTCGTCGGCTTCCGCGACCGCGGCGGCCTCGAGCACTCCAGCATGCTCGACCGCGACGCTTTCGACCTCGTTCGGATAGACGTTGAAGCCGGACACCAGAATCATGTCCTTCTTGCGGTCCTCGATGTAGACGAACCCGCCGGCGTCGATGCGGCCGATGTCGCCCGTGCGCAGCCAATCCTCGAAGAACACCTTCTCGGTTTCGTCGGGATGCTGCCAGTAGCCGCAGGTGACCTGTGGGCCGCGCACGCAGATTTCCCCGATCGCTCCTACCCCTAACTCGTTTCCGGCGTCGTCGCGAATCGTGATCTCGGTCGACGGAATCGGCAGGCCGATCGAGCCGTTGAATTCGGTACCCATCGGATTGATGCACGCGGCCGGCGAGGTTTCGGTCAAGCCCCAGGCCTGGGTCAGTATGCAGCCGGTAACGGCTTTCCAGCGCTCGGCGACCGCGGCCTGGACGGCCATGCCTCCGCCCAAGCTGATCTTGAGGCCGCTGAAATCCACGGACTCGAAGCCCGGCGTGTTCAGCAACGCGTTGAACAGCGTGTTGACTCCGCTGAAGAAAAAGAACCGGCGCTTCTTCAATTCGGCGACGAAGCCGCGAAAGTCGCGCGGGTTCGTGATCAACAAGTTGTGGGCGCCCAAGTGGCAGAACATGAAGCAATTCGCCGTCAGGGAAAAGATGTGATACAGCGGCAGCGCCGTGATGATCACGGGTGAGGGCGGCGCGGTTCTCATGATCGGTGCGATCCAAGCGCTCGCCTGCATGAGATTCGAAACCATGTTTCCATGGGTCAGGATCGCGGCCTTCGCGATGCCCGTCGTGCCACCCGTGTATTGCAGGAATGCCGTATCGCGCAGGCTCAAGGTCACGGGCTCGAGCTTGAGTCCGAGGCCGTACGAGACCGCGCTCTTGAAGCGCAAGGCGCCCGCAAGCTGCCACTTGGGCACCTGCTTGCGGACATGGCGCAACACGAAATTCACGAGGGTTCCGCGCGGAAACGCGAGCAGGTCGCCGACGCCGGTCACGAGGACCTGCTTGACCTGGGTCCGAGTGATCACGGCCTCGAGCACATGCGCGAAATTCTCGAGGATCACGATCGCTTTGGCCCCGGAATCGGCCAGCTGATGCTCGAGTTCCCTTGGCGTATAGAGTGGGTTCGTATTCACGACGATCATTCCCGCGCGCAAGATGCCGAACAGCGCGACCGGGTACTGCAGGATGTTCGGCAGCATGATCGCGACGCGGTCGCCCACGACCAAGCCGGATTTCTGCTGCAGCCAGGCCGCGAACGCGCGCGACAGCTCGTCGAGCTGGGCATAGCTCAAGGTCGTGCCCATGTTGGAGAAGGCGGGCAGGTGTTGGTACTTTGCGCAGGCCTCGGCGAACAAGGCCGTGATCGACGAGTAAGCGCCCGGGTCGATGTCCGCCGGCACGCCGGGGGGGTAATTTTTCAGCCAAATTCGCTCCACGACGGCTTGCTCCTCGTTATTATGGCGGGCGATATGATGGCGGGTGTATAGCACCGGATCATGCCGCCAGCAATGGAGTACGGATTCATGAGACTTTCGCCGCTGCTGGCCCCCGCGCTGTCGATCGCTCTGTCGGGCTGCGTGATCGGCAGCGGAGCCTGTCTGCTGCAGGAGCCGTTCAAGCACAGCTTCCAGGGCAAGGTGCGCATACAAACGTTTCCCGCCGGCGACGGCATCGATCATGTACCGGTGCTGACGCTCGATCGGACGGCCTACATCTACGCGCCCGCCAACAGCCATTACTGCATGCCGGCCAACGACCTGCAGCTCGTGGGTTGGTCGGAATTGCCGCCGGACATCGCCGACGACACGCACGTCGAGGTCACGGGTTCCCTGTTCCAAGCCGCGACCGTGCATCAACACACGGCGTTTCTGGTCAATGTTCGCAACATTCTACCGCTGCACGACAAGCCTTGAAGGAGACTCATCGATGAACCAGCTACGTTGTCTCGGAATCGCCGTTGCCTGCCTGTTCGCCTTGGCATGCCACTCGGCATCGGCCGCGACGCCCCCCGCAACCGTGACTTGCACGGACGGCAGCACGTCGACGGCGACCGGCAAGGGCGCCTGCAGCCATCACGGCGGGGTCAACAAAACGGCGGCGCCGCCCGCGCCCGCGGGCGCGACGGCCAAGTGCAAGGACGGCACTTATTCGATGTCGAAAACCCATAGCGGCTCGTGTTCGAAGCACGGCGGCGTCGATCAATGGCTGCCGGCGGCCTGAGAAGACCCGAGTAGCGGCAGCAACGCGGGCCAGACATTCGCGAGCAGTCGCGGCTGACCCTGCTCGTCCGGATGAATGCCGTCGGCTTGCATGAGCCCGGGCGTCAGTGCGATTCCGTCGAGCAGGAAGGGGACCACGGCCACCTTGAGATCGCGTCCGAGATCCGGATAGGTCGCGCGAAACTGCTCCGTGTAGTCCTGACCGTAATTCGGCGGAATGCGGATGCCGAGCAGCAGGACCTTCGCGCCGGCCGCGCGGGACAGCTCGATCATCTTCGCGAGATTGGCGCGCATCGGCGCAATCGGCAGCGCGCGTAGGCCGTCGTTGCCGCCGAGTTCCAGCACCACGATTTGCGGGTGGTGCAGCGCCAACGCGCGCGGCAGCCGCGCCAACCCTCCAGCGGTCGTTTCACCGCTGACGCTGGCATTGACGACGCGGTAACCGTACCCTGCCTGTTCGAGTTTGGTCTGCAACAGGGCGACCCAGCCGTGGGTCACGTCGTCGAGTCCATAGCCCGCGCTGATGCTGTCACCGAACACGAGCAGCGTGGGGGTCTCGGCCCGGGCCGGGATCGCCGCGAACATCATCACCAATAGGATCATTAACCGATTCACGGGCGCTCCAGATGCCGGATTCCATCGTTGCCAATTCCATCGTGCTCGAGGCGCGACAAATCTCCAAGATCGTCGCGAGCCCAGAGGGTTCCCTGACCATTCTCGCCGATGTGAGCCTGGCCGTGCGAGCGGGCGAGTCGCTCGCGATCGTGGGGGCCTCCGGCGCCGGCAAATCGACGCTGTTGGCTCTGCTCGCCGGACTCGATACGCCGTCGTCGGGCAAGGTGCTCATCGCGGGGGAAGATCTGACTGCGCTCGACGAGGATGGCCGCGCGCGGGTGCGCGGCAAGCACGTGGGTTTCGTGTTCCAGTCCTTCCATCTGATTCCCTCGCTGACCGCGATCGAGAACGTCATGTTGCCGCTCGAACTCGTGGGCAGCGCGAACGCGCGCGGCGCTGCCGCGGAAGCGCTGTCGCAGGTGGGCCTCGGTGCGCGCCTGCCGCACTATCCGAAGCAATTGTCGGGTGGCGAGCAGCAGCGCGTGGCGATCGCACGTGCGTTCGTGACGCATCCGCAGGTGTTGTTCGCCGACGAACCGACCGGCAATCTCGACAGCGCCACGGGCACGCGCATCACCGATCTCTTGTTCGAGCTGAATCGCACCACGGGCAGCACGCTCGTGCTCGTGACGCATGATCGGAGCCTCGCGCGGCGCTGCGGCCGCATGCTCGAACTCGACGCCGGTCACGCGGTGAATTGACGCCATGCGGGCGCTGCGTTTCGCCTTACGCAATCTCTGGCGCGATCTCAAGTCGGGCGAGCTCTCGGTGCTCGTGCTCGCGCTCACGGTCGCGGTCCTGTCGCTGACCGCCGTCGGCTTCTTCACGAGCCGCATTGCACAAGGCGTGCGCGCGCAGGCCTCCGAGGTCCTCGCCGCGGATTTGCGCATCGAATCGAGCAATCCGCTGCCCGACGCGTATTTCGCCGAAGGGCGGCGCCGGGGCTTGAAGAGTGCGCAAGTCTGGTCCTTTGCCACGGCCGTGTTCAACGGCGACCTGTCGCAACTCGCGTCCGTGCACGCAGTGACCGCGACTTATCCCCTCAAGGGTCATCTCAAGATCGCGGAATCCGCGTACGGGGTCGGTCATACGACCGATCGGATCCCGAATCGCGGCGAGACCTGGGTCGATGCGCGCGTGATCGCCACCTTGAACCTGAAGGTCGGCGATCGTTTGCGTCTCGGCACACAGTCCTTCCGCATTTCCGCGGTGCTCGACTATCGGCCCGATCAGGGTTCGGCGTTCGTCTCGATCGCGCCCGCCGTGCTCATCGATCTCGACGACGTGCCGGCGACGCAGCTCATCCAGCCGGGCAGCCGCGTGACCTACGCGGGCCTGTTCGCGGGGGCGCCGGCGGCCATCGACGCGTTTCGCGAGTATCTGCAGGCGCACAAGAGCGGGGCCGAGAAGTTGCGCGACGTCGACGAGTCCAGCCGGCAGCTGAATTCCGCGATCGATCGGGCGGGGCGCTTCTTGAATCTCGCGAGTCTGGCCTCGGTGCTGCTCGCCGCCGTCGCCGTCGCGATGGGCGCGCGGCGCTACGTCGCTCGCCACATCGACTCGGTCGCGCTGCTCAAGTGCATGGGCGCGAGTCAGCGCTTCGTGCTCTCAATCTCCGTCATGGAACTCGGGTTGCTCGCGGTCGCCGCCGTCGCGGTCGGCGCAACTCTGGGCTGGCTCGCGCAATCGGGTCTCGCATGGGTGCTGCGCGATCTGATCCGCGGCGAGCTGCCGCCCGCGGTGCTGACGCCCGTGCCGATCGCGCTCGTGACCGTGATCGCGATGTTGATCGGCTTCGCACTGCCGCCGCTGCTGCAGCTCAAGAACACGCCCCCGGCCCGGGTGCTGCGCAAGACCGCGGAGCCGCCGGCACTCGCCTTCGGCTTGAGCTATGTGCTCGCACTCGCCGCGATCTTCGCGATCTTGTGGGTGCTGGTGCGCGATACGCAGCTCGTCGCTTACGTGTTTGCGGGCGTACTCGGCGTCGGGCTCGCGCTCGCACTCGCGGGCTTCGGGCTCGTGCGTCTGACGGGGCGCCTGCGCGGCGGGGTCGGCGTCGCCTGGCGTTACGGGCTCGCCAACGTCTCGCGGCGCGGCATCGCCAGTGTCGCGCAAATCGTCGCGTTCGGGCTCGGGATCATGGTGCTGCTGCTGCTCGCGGTCGTGCGCGGCGACCTGTTGGCCGATTGGCGGCGCAGTCTCAAAGTTGACGTGCCCAATAATTTTCTGATCAACATCCGGCCTGAGGAGCGCAAACCTCTCGACGATTTTTTACGAGGCCACGGCTTCGGCTCGCCCATCCTGTATCCGATGGTGCGCGCGCGCATCAGCGGCATCGACGGCACCTCGAGCGACGCGATCAAGGTGGACAACGAGGCCGGCAAGGGTTTCCTCGAGCGGGAACAGAACCTCACCTGGTCCGCGGATCTCATGCCGGACAACCAATTGCTGGCCGGGCGCTGGTGGACGCCGGCCGATGACGGGAAGCCGCTCGTGTCGATATCGACCGAGTATCAGGAGGCGCTGCATCTGAAGCTCGGCGATACCTTGAGTTTGGACGTCGCGGGCGAACCCTTGACCGTTACGGTCGCGAGCATCCGCAAGATTCGCTGGGACAGCTTTCGGCCGAACTTTTTCCTCGTGTTTCCGCCGGGTTTGCTCGACGGAGCGGCCGGCACCTACATGACGAGCCTCTATTTGACGCCGGCGCAACGACCCGCGCTCGTCGATCTCGTGCGTGCATTCCCGACGATTTCGGTGTTCGACGTCGACGCGATCTTGAAGCAGATTCGCGAGATCATGGATCGGGCCACGCTCGCCGTTCAATACGTGTTCTTGTTCACGCTCGTCGCGGGCATCATCGTGCTGCTCGCGGCCGTGCAAGCGACGCGCGACGAGCGGCGTTACGAAAGCGCGATGCTGCGCACGCTCGGCGCGAGCCGCATGACCGTGCTGCAAGGGGTCGCCGCCGAGTTTTCCGCGTTGGGATTCCTGTCCGGCACGCTCGCGGCAGTCGGTGCGACGGCGATCGGCTGGGTGCTCGCGCGCCGGCTGTTTTCGCTCGCTTACACCTTCGATGCTTGGGTCTGGGTTCTCGGTCTCGTCTGCGGCACGCTGCTCGTCGGCATCAGCGGGACCCTGGCAACGCGCCGTGTCGTCGATACCCCGCCGATCGTGAGCCTCAGGGAGCCCTAAGTCACTTCGAAGTACAGCCAGCCTTCCGCGATGGGTCCGCCGCGGGCCGGCAGCCCTTCGATGCGGACATCGTAACGGCCGACCGCAAGGCCCGAACTGTTGAAC
>Ga0116229_10007410_pt1 | contig 17377 bp, 6 predicted proteins | sample S1TSphgellanicum_3_FD_87313 | JGI IMG/M metagenome (GOLD analysis project Ga0116229, IMG submission 87313) | Host-associated microbial communities from peat moss isolated from Minnesota, USA - S1T2_Fc - Sphagnum magellanicum MG | ecosystem: Host-associated > Plants > Peat moss > Unclassified... | reverse complement strand
TTTTAAAATTTAAAAAATATAAAAAAAAATTTTTTTTTAAAATTTATTTACCCCCCACCTTTTTTTTTTTCCCCCCCCCCCCCAATCTATTTTGTTACATCGTTCACCTATTTTGTTTTCCCCTTTGCTATTAACTTCGTTATGCTACTTGCTTATCACATCTTCTATTTACTTTGATTTGCCCTTCCCCTCATTGCCTATTCCACTATGTCAATTGCATGTCTTGTCACCTACTTTCGTCAACCATTTAGAATATTCATTTACCATTGATTTCCACCTACTTCGCCACCATTTTTTTCCTTAGTACCTATTGCCTACCTATTTCACCACATGCTTACTTTGCTATTATGTTGATTTTGAACTTACCTTCACCTAGTACTACCCCTTGTGCAAGTGTGGGAATGTGGAGTTATTGAGCTTCAAGCCACCTCTTTGGCTAGTAAGTATTTTTTTAGTTGGGTTATGTTCTTTTTGTTTATTGCATTGTCCATGTTTTTATTTTGTGTGTTAATTTTTATTTTTTCTTTGTTTGTTCAAGTAAATTCTTTGCATGTATTTCTTTCTTTCTTTCTTTATTTAATTTATGTTTGTTTCTTTTCTTTTCTTTTTTGTTTGTGTGTAAGAATTTTTTAATTTTTAATTGTATAAAAGATACAACTTTTAACATACGACAAACATTTTGCATTGGAATTTGTTTTCATCATGATGGGAGGAAAGAAAAGTGAATTTATTTATTTATTTATTTAAAACCCTAAACCTTTTTATTCTAATTTTTTTCTTTCCTTTGTAACGATTTGATTTTATATTTTTGCCACACTAAAATTGTTGGCTAAAGAAAAATTGTTTAATTTTTTCCATCTCTTGGTGATCTTCTTATGAAAACCACATATGAATCAATCCTATGTAGATGAAAATAGAGTTAATGGCAATGAAAGATATAAAAATGTGGTATGAAAAAAAAATCTAAAGAAATTACATGCCCAAAGACAATTTTGGAAACCTCATAACATAACTTTGTGTTGGTCTTTTTTCTATGTGAATGACAAACAAGATGTTAATATTGAACATGCATAAATCATGTGTTTCATCTTGTGTTATTATGGTCCAATCAATGTATCAAATCCAAGAACACAAATAAGGAATGGGTCCATTTCATATTGTAAACTAATGGAACAACATCTTTGAGAAAACATGTTGGTGTAAACCATGCCATTGTTACAAAAAGGTTTGAGGAAATGGACAGTTTTGCAAGGGAAAAAGAAAAGGTAACTAGCCAAAAAAAGAAAAAATTGTGTTTGGACAATGTATTTCACAAAACATTACTATGAAAGATACTTTCAAAAAGGATGATGTGTAACAAAAAGAGTTCTTTGAGAACCTAAGTCTTCTGATTGTGAAAAGCATTTGCTAATCTAATATGTGAATAGTGTTTGGTTTAAGCATACGACTTTACATTATGTTCAAGAATTAATTTCCCTTCCAGAAGGTAGTTTTCTTTAAGAATATTACCAAGGTTAGTGGAAAAAATTAAAGAGCTTTATGTTCTTCCAACATTGGTAGAATGTCATTAATTTTGCAACTACCAATTTTGATCTTTCCATGTGTAAAGGGGCATATGATGTATTTGCTTTGGTTTAATTTTTTGCAAAATGATTGGCAACCAAAGAATGTCATTATTGACCTATTTGAAGTTACAAAAAATACAACACATGTCTTAGTTCGAAGTATGATAGATTTACTGGAAAAATATGGCCCAAGAAAAAAATCATTACCTATTTTAAGGATGAAAGGTCTAACTTCAATGTAATGACTAATGCAATGAAGTTTGTTATGAGTGTGAATCTTTTGATTTTCAGAAAAAATTTCAAGGAATTTGTTTTGATCAAGTTTTTTCCAAAACATGTCAATATGGCACAATAGATGAAAAAGTGTGTAGAAATTTTTAATATGTTTCTATTAAGTATGCATAAATTTTTTTGTAAAAATGCATCACATGCCCCAAAAAATTAGGAGAGGAAGGTAAGAATGGAACAAAACTTGTGCTAAACTTAAAACTCACCCAAGAAAGTTGAATACCCCAATGACAACAAGGTAGTGAATTTTGTTTATCTTGGATAATTGTTTAATTTGAGAACTTTGGTTTTTAAATCATATAAGATAGAATAGTAGATTAATTTTATTATTATTATTATTTTGTAGGTTTGCTAGCAAAATAATCATGTTTTAAAAGGTATTACAATTTCAAGTAATTATTGTGCTCTATTATATCAAATCACTACAAGGAACATTTAATCACAATTAATCGCATGGGACATGGTTGCAAACAGCAAATTCTTTTAATGTCCTAACAATAAAAAGGAAATTTGTGGAGTATTGGATTTTTTCCTTTCATTCTTCAAAATTATAAAAAGCCGAGAACATGATTCCTCTAATGTTAGACCCTAGGTTTAAAAACCTTTGTATAATATCTTCATTTGTTGGAAGGGAAAAAAGGTGTTGTTGTTCAAGAATATGATATAAGGTTTTTATATCTTATACTGCCAAAATAACATGAAAATTTGTGTCTTCACATCATGACATTATGAAAGAAAATGGCATTGCCATTACGTTGTGGCAAGTTCTAGCATCATTTCCCATTTTGTTGTGTGTAAATTATAATGAAGTTCTTTTGCCGTCTACTACATATGTATCAAAATTTTCACCACCCCCATTACAATGTACACATTTACATATTACAAACTAGAAATCCAAACTCCATTTCTTCAAAATTCAAACTACAACTCCATCACCACCATTTTCAAATTTTTTCATTGTTTTAATCATGTTCAACAAACTTCATAATTGTATTGTGTTTCTTGAAGTTGCACATTACAACATCTCTTTGAGCTTTCAAATTTGGTGTGCCATTGTTGGAACTTGGCATGAATATGCAATAACACTTTGATGTTGAACAAGTTGCAAGTTTGGCATATGGCTATTGAGATTTAAGACTCCAAAGTCCAAACTATAATACGTTTCTTGTGTTGCCATCTAGAGCTCAAACTTTTGAAATGAGGTTGAAACTTTAAAGTTTGTTATAGAAGGCATGGTTTATTTGCCCAATGCAATGTAGCATTTTGAGTTTGATATTATTTTGAAAAAGGTGTTAAGAAGCATTCTAATGATTTGACTATTGCCTATTCATGCACCATGCCTTTTCTAAAAACTTCCAACTTCAAATACAAGCTCTTCTTTTTGTAAATTTGCATGTTCCTTGTAGTCAATTCAATGTGCTCAATGAAAGCACACTATGTCATTAATATTATCAAGACATCACATCAACAATTTTTCCTATCTCTTAGATATTTTCACATAAAATGTTAACTTTTTCATTGAAATATTTTTAAAAAGGAGTCATTTATATAGAGAAAACACAATTTTAACCTTTAAAAATGTAAAACACATACAAAATTGTGAATACTCAATAAACAATGGACTTTTGAATTTGGTGACAATTTTTATCACACCCTATAAAACTCATGAACATAGACTTTTATTTTACAATATATTTATTTTATGTATTTGAAATTTTAAGGTATTGCATGATTGATTTTTAGGAAACTAAAAAATATTGAATTAGTCGAATATGACTTTAATTTATTGTGGTATGAACTTTTCAAGATCACAAAACCTATAATCATTTTAGAAGTTCTTTTAAGCATAAAAAAATGATTATTTGTTTAAATATCTTTTAGAAATAAATTATAACATCATGATTTGAACTTGGAAATGGAAAGATTTATTAATTTCAATCATATCAAAATGTTCATATTTAAGTCAATTTCAAATACCCTATATATCAATTTTTGGAAATGGACCCTAACAATTATTATTTTTTATCCACCCTAGGGTGCTTTCACCTTGTGTGCACATGAGTTTAGTGCTTTGAGTTGATCAAATTTATAATGAATGGATCTTCTTCAAGCACCCTTGGTGCATCAACTTCTAATAACACCCCTTGTGTTTTAAATTTTATTGGCATGAGTGATTTGAATTTTGTTGACATGTATAATGCATCAAATTCTTACAACATCCTTGGGGCTTTGAATTTTACCTATTTACTTGGTTCATCAAGTTCTCATAACTTAGCCGTCATGCATCAATTTCTACCATTTGGCTTCACATCATTGCATCTATAAACCACCAAAGAAGAAGAGGAATAATGAATGTGGGTGCAAGCAAAGTAAAATAAACAAAAAAGTTTAATGCAAACTCATTTTCATTTTTGTCTTGTATCTTCCATATGAAAACAATAAATTAGTATCAAAATGGATGGAAGTACAATTTAAAAACGCTTATTTTGTCCTTTTCATTATGTGTATAAAAATTTATCTACATAAAATTAAAAGCAAATAAGGTTTGAAATTAGACAAATTGCAAGTATCCTTGTTTATTGGGTGGTAAATTTGTGGTTGGGGAACCTTCAACAAAAAAAAACTTATTAAATTTTACTTATATAAAGTTAGGATATGAAAAATTATTATACTCTTGAAGGGACCATCAACAATCTATTTTATTTTCCATTTGTCACATCTTATTTAACATGTATTTAACAAAAGTTCACACTACAAAAATAGATTGCAAATGTACATGTATTTTGAAAAACCTATTCTCAACATACTTTATATTGAAAATTTGAAAACTACTCCATAGTAGTGAAAACTATATTTTTTAATCATTAATGTAAAAAATTCAATATATAATAATTTTATGATGAATTTTTCACTAGTTTACATTTACTTTTTAAGTAAAGAAACAAGGCAATAAAATTGTTCATTTTATCTTACTTATACACATATGACATTCAAAGGATGTTCAAAAACATGTGGGCTTCAAAGTTTCCATTGGCAAATTCTATGATAGATCTTGCAAGGAAGCTCCATATGGTGCATTATGAAGGTCGCTTCATGGTGAAGGTAAAGAGAAAGTTCTTCTAAACCTTGAGGTAGATGGTTTGTAAAAACATGCTAAGATAAGCAAAAGGCTCTAGTTGGTCATTAAGGAGTTCCATTGCATGAATATTATATGAACAATGAAAGTAATAAAAGGGTTTATGCTAATCATTATCTAGGTTTTGTTGTGGAGACGTTTTATGGAAGGAAGGTAGAAAATATTTAGATGGCAAGTTAGTTTCTATAACAAGTATACTATTATTTATAAATAGGGATATTCATTTTGGTACTGATGTGTTCCATTTTGCAAGTTTACTTTCCATTGCATCAAGGCAAGATTGTGTTATGGACTAAGGTTCAATTCCCTCAGAAGGCACCACATGGAGTCTATCACCATTGAATGCATCTTCAACTAACAAACAATGGCTTGTTATTATGCATTAGTTTGGAATCTTACATGTAGTCTATTTTTCCATGAACAACATCTCAAAATTATTATTGGCCACCATCATACTTAAAGTAATGAATCTATTTATTTATTTATTTTGGTGTGACATATCTCAATGTCAAACTTCAATCTTCATAATCATCAATCACAATGTAATGGCAACAAGTAAAAGAAAAAGTTTACAACTAAATATATAACAAAAAACCTACATGACATTATTGCAACAATTGTTTGGTGGCATCTACTACACTAGTTATTATCACTTGATTTGTGAACATTCATTTACAACAAGTTTTTTCTATTATGGCCAAATTTTACAACTTTGTTTACATAGTCTATCTTTCCTTCACAATAAAAAAGGCTTTGATTATTTTCATTCCAAAACAAAAACACTTTTCTAGTTGTGATTATTTACATGTTTTGAATTGCAATGTTTTTAAATATTTAAGGTGCATTCTAGAACATGGTTTGAAATCATTGAAAATAATGTTCAATTACAAATTCTCTATTATAAAGTAGGAATTGAAATGTCCATGTGCTATTTGAATTGGACCTAGCCCAAGACACTAGGCATGACTATGATGCAAAATTTATAGGTGTTATCAAACATCAATGCTTGCACTTCATCCTAAAGTAAATTCATGCCCTATCATTTTGAACACTACATCATAAAGCAATTTCTAGAACATGTCCTACAAAAATGTTCAATCTTTGGTTTCCATGATGCTTAAATCTACAATAGGTTTTCACTTCTAAAATTGTTAGTATTTTTTGGCAAGTATTGAAACACATTTGATTCAACTTATGTAACATTGTCTTCCTAATTTGTGATTATGTTATGGATCCTACAAACTCCAATATATTGCATCCAACTTTTATGTGTAAAATGGGTTACAAGCAAATAATGAAGTGGGGGATTTCATAGATGGCCGCAATTTGATTATAGGGTCACAATGTCTATGCTTATAGGGATTGGCCTCTTTGGAAAATGTCACAAAAATACATGGTAGATACAAACACATGCCTTTATATTGAGCTGAATAATTTGATATTTTACTAGGTTCATAATAAAAGAAGTAGATGTTGAAAAAAACCAATTACAGATCTCAATTTTGAAGCTTTCATTGTTGAAAATCCAAATCTAGTCCTTTTCAATAGATTGCATGACAAATTTTGTTCTTGGATTCCAACATGATCAAAGGCTCCAAGATTATTTTAGTTTTATATGTTAATTTTGTGTGATCCTCTTTCAATTATTCATTTTCTCAATGTGGCTAACCTTAAGTTATGATAATATAGAAATTTTAGTTTTCTCTCTTGCAAGAAACCCAAAATAATATCAATCAAGGTTTAATTTGAAATATCATATTTAAAATTGATTTTTATGTCTTGCAATTCACCCAAAAAATAATAGACTTGGTCTTTTGGGCTGAAACTTTCATGTAGCCATGATATGTAAAGTGGTCTTTTTTATTGTAAATTACAACAATAAATAGCCATACTCATACTTCACAATAACAATGAGTACAAAGGAAACCAAAAATGTTTTACCAATAATGCAAGAAAACCAAATGCAAGTTTTATAAACTTCATTCCAAGTAAAGTTAACACCAAATGTATGCTTATTATTATTATTATTATTATTAATTTTAGACTAGTAAATGGATCAATATTTTTTGAGGGCAAATTTTTGCACCTTTGCCAATGTTTGGAATTTTTTTGGGGCAAAATTATTTTTTCAATGCCATTTTAATAGCTTTTTTAATAAAGGCAGTATTTTCCAATTTTCAGACCTTGAAAAAAGCATTTAAATAATCCTTAATCCTTATTTATGTATGTTGTCAATATTTAATTTCAAATACAAAGCCCCAACATGGTTGATACAAAACTAAATGTTATGCATCATTTTTTCATTCAGTAATGGGGAGGTCATTTAAATTTTTAAAAGTAAAATCAGTTCAAAATTAGTGATTAAACTTGTGGGAAAAAATAATATAAGTCCATGAATTTTTTTTAAATCTATATTTTTTAAAAATGTATTTGAAAATATAGTCGAAGTTATTTTTATTTATACTTTTATGGTTTGTGCACACCTAATGTAAGAAAAATTAAAATATATAGACTTAAAATATACTAGCCTTTATTAATCAACCACTAACCTGACATTTAATATTAATTCACCACTAACACTAGGTAGTTAATTTATACAAACCCATCCAAACCTAGTGTTAGATTACTTTTAATTTTTCTTAACACCTACTTATCATCATGATTTTGTTTGCATTGGGTAGACCTAGAGTAGGTGGTCTCTTGACACATCATGACTTCAACACTTGTCAACATTGCTTGTCACTCATCATTCTAGGATCACCTTTAAGCACATCATGACTTCAATGCTTGTCAACATTGCTTGTCACTCGTGATTCTAGGATCACCTTTAGAATCATTTTTTCACATTCTTGCATGTTCATCCTCTTTTCAAGCTATTGTATCAATTTCTCATTTGTGATTTTTCTCTTTTGAAACTGATTTGTGAAATGTTGCCTTTTCAAGTTGTTATGTGAGATTTTGTCATTTGAAGTTGATATTTGTGTATTTTGAAATGTTCCTTATCATTATCTTCTAAAATAACAAAGCAAAATAAATTTGTGATCATTGTCTTTAAAAGTAATAGAACAGTAGAGCAAAACAATTGTGCAATTGTCATTTTTTAAAATAGCTTTATACAATTGCTTTCTCGTTTATCTTCTTGAAATTTTATTTACTTAGAATTTCATTATCTATAGCATGTTCAATTAATTCATTGTTTGATATCAACTATCTCCTACAATCTCAATTTGATTTTTTAAAACAATGTTGTTTGAAAAACATGGCAATGTTCTTTGAAAACAACTACAATGTTCCAAAGTTGCTTGAAAAAAATGGTGATTCTATTGTGATGCTACTTGAAAAAAATAAAATGTTGTGACGTTGCTTTACAAACTTCATGAAATGGCACATACAAGATTATTTGAAGAATTTTAGATGTTTTAAATTGTTGGCATAGCAAATAATTTTATAAATGGCACAAAATCAATGATGGCATTATTACACAACTTAATAAATTTGAAGGTGCAACTAGCAAAGTCACATGAATATGCACATGGACAATGCATGTTATGTTACCATCGAAATATTTGTTCAAAATCTACACTACCAAATTAACAACTTAGTTTCTCTTTTTCTTCTGAAAACAAATTATGTTTTAACTCTTGTTATTTTAACATTTCACTAAGCATCCATATGACACATCATGTTAACCTCATTGTTATATCTAACTCTAAGTGTGGACCCCATTAAGTTAACATTAATCTACCACCTACTTACCACTAGGCGTGCATGCATCTTTAATATATCTATTTATTAGTTGTTAAATTCTACCATGCTTATTGATACATGAGGATATTGACATTTATCTCAATTCATTGTGAAGGCTGGTTTCAAGTTTTAAGGGTTATTTCAAAACAAATCTTGAAAAACTTTGAAGTTTGAAATGTTGAAATTGGCAGGTTCTAAGCCTAGATGTAGCCAACCCTAGCTTTTCTTGGACCAAATTCGGGTCCATGCCTTAAAGTGTGTTCACATTGGGTGTTAGGAACTCGCCTAATACCATACTAACCATTTAGAACTTAAACTTAGTTATCATGAAAATTTTATGTTAAGCTAGCATTCACTTAACATTAAGCTATCACCCATTTAACATTGGATGCCAACTAGGATGCCAGCTAGATTTCCATCTAACATTAACTTAACATCAAGTGTGAATGCACCATTATATCGGGATACAGTCTGAGGATATCTACTTGACCAGGGTAGATCTTATGCTATGAGAGACCCATCAGGCCAGGTTTTGAGAACCAGGCTGGGACATGGACCCAGCCAAAAAAACTGGAACCAGCCAACACTAGTTTGAACCTAAAAGGGTGCCCAACAAATACAAAGAGGGCCACACCAAACAACACACCATGAAGGATGAATGGTATGTGGTCAGAAAACAGTTCTTTGTTGGGTCCCAGTTCCCCAGCTAACCATGGTGGTTAGCTCAGTTGCTTTTTTTCATACCTACCTACTAAGAGCATCTCCACCGGTGCTCAGTATGTCACTCTGGATAATAAAATTAAATGTCTAAGTTTAGATGTTTTTTTGGCAACCCCACCAATAAAACTCTAACTGGAACTCCTGTATGTGGGGAGTACTAATAGCAAACAACCTGGACCCATCATTATGATCAACCAACCAGAAATACTGAGCTGCAGTTACGACCAATTCATTACACTCTTTTTTGGAGGTGCACAACTGTGTTGCGCCTTTTACCAGCCACTGCAAGCTGCACAAATTTGGTGCAGAAAAACCAATTTCCTGAGCTAAACCGGCACATTTTGACTTGTTTGCAATAAATTTTACTTTCTGGAGTCACATACTGAGCACCGTTGGTGATGCTCTAACAACCCACAATCAAGTTGTTATCAGGTAGGTAGTAAAAACAGCCCTAACCTATGTATAAACCATCTACAAACCTAGTGATTACCTATTTTCCTACCTATCGACCTATGTTTGAGAGTATTTCTTATATAATTGTTTACCAAGGTGAAACAGAATATTAACTCAGTTGAGGTTCATCCGCAACTGAGTAATAACAGGCATCCAGTGGATGGTGCGCTGGCGGGTGCTGGTTCAATGTGGCGTACAAAGAGTAAACAACCCTCGACTAATTCAACCACAATTCTACTTCTATATCAAAGAACAAGGGGTGTATCACATGATGGCCTTGCCATTTACATTAAAAAGTATCTTAAGGCAAAAGAAGAATTATGGAAACTCAAATATTTCACCATGCAAGAATATAATCTTCAAAAAAATCCTCTAAAAGAAAACCAAAAACCCTTCAAGATATTATAACTCTATACCTAATCTCAAGTTTCAACACAAGCCAAATTATCATCTTTCAAAAATCCTCATATAAAAATAGACCTATTATTTATTACCTAGGGGCCAAAATCCCTAAAGCAGCAAAAAAAAATTTGATTATTCTTTTGCTCCATCTTATACTCTATAATGAATCTAAACACAACATCCTTGCCTTGGTAGGCAAGGCCAATAAATGATATTTAAATGGCCAGGAAATAGAGGAGTGCATCATATAGAACACCAGAAACAACTCTAACTCTTGAACCCTTTCTTCTTGTGTCTATGGATTTAACTTGAAAGATGATAGGTATACATGGGAACAAAAAAAAAAATTATTATTTAAAAATTGATTTGAATATTTTCACATCATGTATACAAAAAAGTTATTACAAAACTTCAAACCCTTCATAAATAACTTATATGCACATACTTGGATTTATTTCATAAAACTATGAATATAGGTTTAGCATAATTTGAAAACAATTTTCTACAAAACCATCCAAACATTACAATAGTGATGACAAACTGCCCTGAAATTTAAAAAGTCAGTCGAAATGTGATGACAATTTCCTTTCTCTTTTTCTTTTTTTTTAATCTCAAAAATTTTATGACTTTTTTTCTTAGAAAGTAAAGAATCCGTGACAGAAGATTCCTTTTTATTTTTATTTTTACGAAAATTCGCTACCCAGAAAAGGAAAAAAAAAAAAAAAGGTAAACTGCATCAATCTGTTCTTTAGAATTTGAATATAGTTAGGGTTTCTTTGATAGGGTTCTTAAAGATGTTCTCACTTAAATTCCTTTTGCCAAAATCTATTTTCCTAATTGCTACATAGAAGAAATTTTTTTATAAAAATTTTAAAGTATATGTATAATAATTCTTTATACCCATTTGCCCTTTTTTTTCTCTCTACTTCCGTGTTTTATTTCAGGAATTTTTAATTTAAGCCAAAATAGCTATCAGCCATAGGAAGATGTAAAACAAGTGACAATCATCCCAAGGAAGATTTAGCCAAATCTGGCTACGAACGTTATATGAAGCACAGAACTTCAATATTTCGCTACTTCAATATTTTTGGCTACAAATGGAAAACCAAATACAGAAATCTTCCGATAATTATTACTTTTGACTTTTCTTCACTTCTGGCGATTGTTCAAAACCTCCAAAAGTACTTACTTTTGGAATTTTTAATTTTTAATTTCAATTTTTGGCGAAATATCGCCAGTAAAGGAAAAAACACTACGCTACTTTACTCCGTTAAGTACCTATCCGTCCGTTGGTGCTCTTGAATTTGGTTTTTTTTTTGTTTTGTTTTGGAGGGTGGGGTGCGGTGGGTGGGGGGGACGGGGGGTGCAATTTTCAGAGTTTCTAGAAGAATTCAGTAAGTGCACAGGAAGCTGCATATTGATTTCTGTGTTGGGAGTGTGTGTATGTCTCTCTCTGTGTTTTTTTCTTCCCGTTTTGCGCTTTGCGGACGGAATTCGAGCGGTTTCGGAAGTTTTCCGTTTGCGGAGGTGTGCGAGAAGACGGACGGCAGTCGGGATTGATTGATTTTTGGTGCGCTTTTGCTCTGCAATGAAATTTGTGTTTTTTTTCTCTTCGACAAAGATTCTTTGCAGCTTTGTGTATGTATTTGTGTGTTTGTTTGTGTGTGTTTTTTGGAATTATTCTTATTTTTGTGTGTAAAGCTTTGTGGCGATGTCGGATGACCTACCAGAGGAAAGAAAGAAGAGCAGCTTGACTGTCTTTTGGCTCTCTTTTGCTGCAATGAAACAGTGAATCGGAATGCTGCTGGAAAAAAAACTTTGCTTGGTGTTTGTGTAGCTGTTGCTTTGTTATTACTTGTGGACCATGAGACTTGTTCGTCATTTGACCTCATTCTCTGATCTCTTCTTCTTCTTCTTCTTTTTGCAATTTTTTTCTTTGTTTTTTGGTGATTTTCAGGCTTTTATGTGACTCGAAACCTTGTCATTTGGTCAGATCTCCAGCTCAATTTGTTGAACACCGATGCTGGTTCGGAGTGCAAGGACGATTTGTCGAGTTCTGCTGCACCGCTTTGTAACAGCTCCTCTTCTTTTTGCATGTGCGGTGAGAATTCCAGATGGGAACATACCTTAGCACGCCCAAAACTGACAAGGTATCTGACGATGGAGAGAATGAAGACTTGCGTTTTGGTTCATCTGCCATGCAAGGCTGGCGCCAATCGATGGAAGATGCGGTGTGTGTCCATTTCCTCAAATCTCTCAACCCTAAATTTTGCCCACCACCCCCCAAACTGATGCAGATACTTAGGGTTCTCTCGTCAAAAAAAAAGAAAAAACGCACAAATGCTTCTTGCTTCTTCACAGCAAAATATCTTAACTCAGATGCAATTGAGAATCTCAGTTAAACCACTGCCAATGGACATGTGTACAATCTGCAGGCTCCTTGTTTTGCACATCTGTCCAATGAAAGTGCAAGCGAAGGTTTCATTTAGGGTTAATCGAAACAGAGACATTGCACTTTGCTGCACATGGCAAACATTAATTTCTAGTAACAAAAGAATGGGAAACATTTTACCTGGCTGTTTGAAATTATGGCTGCAATAAAAAATTGCCTTTGTTCCAAGGGTTCAATTGGACAATGTGTTTCAATTTGCCATGGAGAAAGTGACAAGCAAATTTGTTCCCATCTAAATGAGAGTCAGCATTGTCAAAAAGCATTTAATGCAAGTTGTGCTTTGAAACCTTGTGCAGCATACTGCAATTCTGGATGTGGACAAAGATACTTCAATCTTTGGAGTTTATGATGGCCATGGAGGTGTGTATATAACTTATCTTGGCAGGAACTTTTTTTCTGGAAGGATTATTGCTATGTCTTGTTAATTAGAGAGTTCCAAGAGCAGAATGTGTTCTGTCCCTAAATTGTAGAGTTGTGCATGTCTTTGACCTTGCTCTTCATATGGTGTACTGGATTTCTCCCTTTGGTCTTTCTCAGATAGATCTTCTTGGTGTTGCAGGGAAAGTAGTGTCAAAGTTCTGTGCCAAGTATTTGCATAAGGAAGTCTTGAAGTCTGAAGCGTATCAATCTGGTGATCTGGGTAAAGCCCTTGAATATGCCTTTCTACGGTAAAATCCCTCTATTTCTTGCTTTCACTCTGTCTCTGTCTCATCTTTCATCTCTTAACTCTCTTTCCCTCTTTCTCATTCTTTATTGGAGTTTTCACATTCTAATATAACTCCAATGGATTCTTCTGGACATTATGATGCTCTTTTGTTTTTTTTCCAATTGTCCACAAACAGATCAAAGTTATGCATCTAGTATTAAGCATCCCTGGAAATCGAGTCAATGGAACACAACTTGGGCATGAAGATATGAGACCAATTGTGTGCTTGTTATGCAGAATGGATGAAATGATGAAGGGGGAGCGAGGGTGGAGGGAGCTTCAGATCCTTGGAGACAAAGGACGCAGGTTTAGTGGAATGTGGGATGGCTCCTCTACAGGGAGTACAAGGGATGACCCTGCATCCCCCATCAGCAGCACAAATGGAATCTTCATAGAGTCAAGTGATGAGGACTGGACCCAGGAAGAGGTCTTCCTTCACTCTTCAATCCACTATTTCTTACTTTTCTAAGCCCTAAATGAGAGATTGCATTCTTGTTTCTCTCTTTGAAGATGTTTGATCAAAGTTGTTTCACTGTACACACAAGTATGCATTGGTTTCTTTCTTAGGTCAATTGAGCTATTTGCCCTATGAAAATGACTGTCAACTGGTGTCGACTGCCAAACAAAAGCAATTCCAGGGTTGGTTGCATGAGAAGAATTAAGCACACCAAATTTCATGGATTGATATATGTCAGATTCTAAGTCTTGACATTCTTATTGTTTTCAAGGCACCATTTATGGCTTGAAGTTGAGGAAGTTGTAGCTGCTGAGGGGTTAGTTGGTTTGTCCTTACAGATCTCAAACACTAACATGGAAAACAGTAACATATGATCCATTTGTTCCAAATGGCAATTTTTTCACTGTGTGACCAGACTCACCAGAAGTGAAAATGCCATGTGGCTCAGCTTACTGGCTACAAGCATTATAATTATTGGTGGGTCTTGAAGGCAATAGGATACATGCTCTAGCTGTAGCCAGTGTTGATCATGTGGTTTTGGCGTGTGAATGCAGGGCACCCATTCAACATTTTCAGGGCCCACTGCAGGCAGTACTGCAGTGGTTGCAGTTATAAGAGGAAACCAGCTTGTGGTGGCCAATGCTGGAGACTCCCGATGTATTATGTCCCGCCATGGCAAGGTGCTTGCAAACTGTAACTCCATTGCTTGTTTTTTGAGACCTGATTAAACAACCACAATAGTGCATGTGTTATGCCCTTGGATCCCTCAGATGCAAGCTTGCCATTTGTATAGAAGCAAAAATGTGAATGCTATGAACAAGTTTTGTGTGATCAGGAACTGTGAGAAACCAATACTGTTTCTCTTAGTGAACAAACACAGACTATGCTGCATGCAGTTGCAGATAGAGGTTTGTTGTGGTCTCTTTGTACATCTTGACGGATTCATGAATTCTTTTGTGAATTATGTGGGAATTTACAGGCACTGGAGTTGTCTTTAGATCACAAGCCTGAGCTAGAGGTTGAGAGAGGAAGGATTTTGTTTGCTGGGGGTTTCATTCATGCTGGCCGCGTGAATGGTAGCCTTAACCTTACAAGAGCAATTGGTATGTAGCATTTCTATACCAATATGAGGGTTGCTCTCATTGACTTATGGCAACTTCTTACTGGTATCTTCTGGATGTATAGTGGCCATGAGTGATTTTGATACCAAGAATACCTGTAGAAAATTCAGACATTTTTTGGAAGGTCAAGTTTTTTCTTTGGATATAAGCTCTTAATCAAAGCTCTGTATTGGGAATTTGTGAATGCAGGTGATGTTAAGTTCAAGTATCAAAGTGATTTGCCACCTGAGAAGCAGATAGTTACATGCTTCCCTGATGTGAGACAAGTGCGTGCCAACATTCTCCTAATTTTCAGTTTCTTCAAGAAGAATATGGTTAAAGCTCTTCAAATCCTATTACAGTGATGACAAACTTTCACTTGGTAAAAATGAACCCCATCCTTGAGTTCCTGAAGACACTTGACAATATAACAAATAGTGCTTATTGGGGAGAATTCTCTCATTGTGGAAGTTATGACCTGATAGGCCAAGCTTTAATCACTAAGCCATGAACAGGAGGCATGGGATGGGAAGAAATAGGAGAACATTTTGGCCAGAACCTACTGACTTCTTCTTTCAAATGAGTTTTATTGTTTCATGTTGACCACTACCATGAGGTATAAATGCTTATGGTGGAGGTGCTTGGTACAGGTGGAGCTTGGGACAGGTGATGAATTTCTTGTGTTGGCTTGTGACGGTATCTGGTATGTTTCTTTGTGGTTCTTGTGTATCTTATTTCTCAGTTTAGGGAATTGATCCACAGAGTCAGTTTGTGGCCTTGGGATCTGTTTCTGATCATTCTTGATTCTCATTCTCATGTGCTTGTTTCATAGCCATATCTAGCAATTTCCAACCAGTAAGGAACTGCTTTGTACCTTACCCTGACCAGAAATTTGTGGTGGACACAAAAGTAATGTAACCTGTTCATATCTTATAGGGATGTCATGTCAAGTCAAGGGGTGGTGGACTTTGTACATCAACGGCTTCCAAATGTGAGTATCTCTTTGCCACTGTTTTCTGTTCTCATAGTATCCCATTCAAGAGGTAAAAGAAATTCTCATAGAATCTTGTCTTATTGATGTTCTATGGGAGATAAAAATCAGCCACTTCAATGTGAAAACTGTCTGTGCTGTCTTCCTAGTGTAAATGCTGCACTGTCTTCATAGTTCTCATGAAGTAGCAGCACCTATTGGTGTTTATGGATATTCGTGATGAGAGACAAAATCAGCTGCTTTTGTGTTATGTCTTACAAGTGCAAATGTTTAAAATTGCTAGTTTGTGACAACAGGCCAAATCAATCTCATCCTTGTGTGAGGAGCTTCTTGACTACTGCCTGTCCCCAAGCACTCGGCAGCAGGAGGGTTGTGACAACATGAGTGTCATCATTGTTCAGCTCAAAAAATTCCAGATTGAGACTCCAACAACAAATGAAAGCTCATGATCAAACAAAGTAAGTACACAGATTCATCAGCTTGATAAGCTTCTCCTTTGTAGTAGAGCACAAGCAGCATCAGTGTTCACCTTAAAAAGTTCTGTAGTTGTGACTCCAATCTTGAGCCCAAAAAGGGAAAGGCCCACTCATGACCAATTGATACTTCACAATTCTGATCTTGAAAGTCCATAACCTTCTCCAAGCTTTTGACTGCTGTAGGAAAACATTGGGTGGGAATTTAAACTTGATCAAGTAGTTTTCCCAGGTAAAACCCAGAGGGAAATTGATCTCATTGTTTTGTATTTTGGGATTTATATATTTGGGACTCAGGTCAAGATGTTTCACATGAAGTATTTACTTTTCAAAAGAAAGTGACAAGAGTACAATATTTTCAGAACATGGAAAATTTGTACAGCGACCATGCCTCTCCACTTGAAAGAGACTATTTTCACTGATCTGCCATTTCTGATTTCTGGGCCTATAGTTAATTCAGCTCTTTCTATCCAGTAAGCTACGATGCAAAACCAATGGGTGGGGGACTCCCAAAGTGTGGGGCTGGACTCTACTGCCTTGTCCAAGGCCCCTTATTTTTGGAATACCCCCCACCATTGTGTTTTACCCCACCCATAAAGATCTTATAGTTACTTCTCTGTGTTGATTTTCCGACCTACCACAAATGGGTGGTGCATCAATCATCTCTTGTTTTCATGAGATCCCATCTTTTGTTGTTGCTTTTGAGGTAGCTGAATAAAATATGATTATAATATCTTTGAGGAAAGTGAGGTTCAAACCCTTGAACTGTCTTGATGGTTTGTTGAGGCGAGGCATCATCTTGGTCATCCACCCAACAGCATCAGATGCTGCCTCAGCTCTCTTCCCTCAAAACTGCATGAGGTTTAAACTTTATCACATATTATGGA
>Ga0116229_10007409_pt1 | contig 17378 bp, 12 predicted proteins | sample S1TSphgellanicum_3_FD_87313 | JGI IMG/M metagenome (GOLD analysis project Ga0116229, IMG submission 87313) | Host-associated microbial communities from peat moss isolated from Minnesota, USA - S1T2_Fc - Sphagnum magellanicum MG | ecosystem: Host-associated > Plants > Peat moss > Unclassified... | reverse complement strand
TTAACCAAGTAGAGTTCTCGCCGGATTATACGATCATCTCATGTCCTTGTTACAAGTCTCCGCGCCTGCCACAGTCCTGCAGTGACGTCCTTGTTTTCTTGTACGTGGAACATTTTTACTTCCTGATTGGAATCGCTCGAGCGGTCTACTGCCAGATCTGTATGAATTCACTTGCTTAAAGGAGGCTGAAGTCCTTAACGACAGAATACAGCATCCTTTCCAAGGGAGGAAAAACGGTTCACGAGTCGTGGATCATGTCATGATCACGACTACTCTTAGCTCATGCTGCAAGCAGGTCCGGCTGTCACAGGCTTTAAAATTTTTATAATTCCTCCATACCCCACTTCAAATGTAATATGATTCCACAGCATAAGAAATTAGGTGGCTAAACGAGGATTGAAAAAAAGGAAATAGTAGAAAGCTTGTTGCTTTCCTTCAGGAGATGAATTGGGCAGAAGAGGAAACAGGGCACATGTGAAGAAGGGGAAGCGTCGCTGTGAGCTCCGTGCTGAGTGTTTGTTTTTATGATGTGCGTTAACCGCTCTCCATTCATGCGAAGCCCAACAGGCCTCCAACCGTCGGTTTTCTGGCCTCGTACACCTAATGGACTCTTCCAATGATGGATACCAGTATGAATACCCCATTGATACCTGCCCTTAAATATCCATCAGCTATGTAAGTGCTTGTAGGCATTTCTTAATGCATGGTCCCATATTCCAACAGCAGCTGTAACGCTTAGGAGCCTCAATATTTCGCTGTTGCTGGATCCCCTCACTCCCTATAATGTTGCATGTAGGGTAAAGCCCTACATGCAACAATGATTGGAAGACAATGATTTGGGACCTATTGTTTCACAAAAAATTGTCCACAAGTAATACACAAGAACTTCTAATCATCAAATGGACAAAAAATAATTTTCACTCAGGAGTACTACTACAAGGTGATGTCATGTAAAAATATGTCACAATCTGGCTTTAAGATGTACATTAAGGTTTTTTTTCGATTGCCAAATTTCAAATCCAATTCTATGTTTCCTTTCTACATTGTGTGCGTGACTTAGGGTTTAACATTTGTGCGCAAACATTTTGCAAAAGAGGTTATGTGTTGTATTCTGTGGAGCTTTGTCTGACCATATTTTTAATTTTTTGCATTATTGTGAGGATTTGTTGAGTGTGATTGTGGTTTGTAAGGCAAGATCACATGATTTATTGAGTTCATGCATTGAACCAAGTTGTGTGTGAACATGCTGGTCAAAAATGTTGAATATTTGTTTGAAGAGGATTATGAGAGTTAGTATGACCTACCTCTACCATTTACATTTACTGGATTGAATTTCGCGAATAGGGCATCGACTTTTTATCTCTAAAACCAAAGCCTCAATTTTGAAATCAAACCTCTGCCATGGTATTGTATCGATCCTCCTTAAGAGGGTGATGTCCTGTTGATTAGGGTTCTTGTTGAGGAACATCCATGGGGAGTGAAGATGGTGTTCTTCTCACCTTAGTTTAAATTGCATCTTTTCCTAGATTAGACTATTTGTGTGAGATTTTTAAAATACTTTGGACAAATGAATACATGTATCTTGATAGGTGGTTGGTGGATTTATTCTGATGTTCATCCTATAGAAGTGGAGCATGCATTGGTGAGTCTACATCCAACTTACTGATATGAGCAAATAGGAGGTGACAATGTTCCTTTGATCCTTAAGTGTTGTGGATGTCTTTGTTCTTTGCAGCTTTACACATCATCTATTTCATATTCCTTGATGTTGTTCTTTTTTTCTCTACGAATTACTTCTTGGACAACTTTGTTCTTATGGCTAGGTCAGCAAACATTTGGTGCATGCAGGTCTGACAGATGGGTTTTCCAAAGAATGGTGAGAAAAGAGCACAAGGTTGCATACAAGCTGAAGAGGCTGACCATTTGCAGGCCATTTCCATAAAAAAGACCAACATAGTCTACTTTCACCCATGTGTCTCTTCTGAATAAAGGGAATCATTTGTCTTTTCTCACACAAGTCTAAGCATTTAGCATGGCATCTTTCTATGAAGGTAGTTTGTTTTCTTTTTTTGTAGTTATGAGATCCACTGAACTGGAAAGCTCTTGACGAGGAGGGGTGCATGGGCTTGGTTCCATGATGTTTGGACTTGCAATGCATAGGTTCTTAATATTGAATGATTTTTTCACTGAAAATTAAATTAAATCATAGCTGAAAATTTTGGAGGAATTGGAGTGTGCCTTTGGTGTTGTTGGAAAGATCTTGATGAGCAGGATTTAATGGAATTTATTTGGTAAGATTTCGATTTTGAATGTGGGGAATTTTGAATTGTAAGTGATTTTTTCCATTAAAAAATTCAAATAAATTCCAAAAAACCAGGTTTTGGAAGGAAAAATCAGTTGAGAATGTGGTGAGTCTTGAATGCTTACCATAGCACCAACAAAATTAAATAAGGAAAATAACCATGAAAGTAAACTATTTACTTTTTCTTACTTTAGTAACTAATGAAAATCTAACTAATTGAACTTGAATTCTCAACATCCCAAACTTGAAGCATAATCCATTAAAGGTCCCCATAATGTATGAAGACATGATCAATATCTCCTATGTCCACAACTTTGTATAATATCATGAAATGTAAAATAAATCGAAGGGTCCCCTTTGGAGATAAGAAGGGGATGATCCATTTACCTAGGGGAGTGTTAATTTGCAAGCATGTGAACTTGATTTAGGTGAAGAGGTGAGCCCCGTGCATGCATGGATGCAACAACTATGTGGATGGATAATTGCCAAATGGGCAATACAATGTTGCGGATGAATGATGCCACTTGGTAGATGAAAAGTCAACCATGGTACATGAAACTACATAAGTGGTAGATGAAAAATCATACATGGTATGTGAAAAAGAACACATGGCATATAACAAGTAATAGGGTTTGTTTTCATCAATCAACTTTTGTGCTTGGGGAAAGATTAACTCCAATTTTTCAAGGAGTGACATGATCGTTTGTCATTGAACAACACCCATCAATGCCTTTTTGGTGGGCCACCACATATTACTCATTTGTTGCATTTTTATATCATGAAATGAATAGGTATATGAGTAATATATTGATCACTTTCCATATGTAGTTGGAAAAGAAATATTTCTAATAGACGAACAATGAAATAAATTAGTCCCCAAGGTGTAGGGTATGAAAAGTGAAAGGCTGGCATGCACAACTTACATCATTGCTAAGGCCACCTAGTGAATCCATGGGTCTTTTATTTAAATATTAGATAGGATTAGAGGGTGAACACTGAACTTTTGGAAGTTTTAGTGACAAATTGTCACAATAGACTAAGGAAAACAACTAAACTTGCAAGTAGACACGCAAGTTTTTATGATGCAACAATTCTAAATGTAAAACAAATAGAACTTTTTTAAAAAGTACAAAGGAAAACATTGGAAAAAAATGACATCAAGAATATTCAAAATAGTTTTGTTTACTTCTACCAAGGCAAAAGTAATTGGTAACATAGTAATTGATTTTGAGTATGATTACTTGAGTTTCCCCATTAAAACCATTTGAAGTGGTTAGAAATAATGGATCACCCAAAAAAAAAAAAGATTCCCAAAAAATCTTTTAAATAGTAATTGATTTATCTAAAAATAGTAGTTCAAGTAAGTGGTAATGAGATTTTTGTTGATTCCTTCCTAAGTTAAAATTTTCTTGTCTTGGAAAACATGTTTAGATTATAATAACATGTACACTCAAAAGAAAACTAGAATTCAATGTGCAAGCCACAAGATTCAAATGAAATGTGTCACTAGTAGAAAACCCCCTTTTTAAACCAAAAGTTTTCAACTACATGACATTTGCAACTATGTTTCAACTAGATTTTAAAAAATTTTAAATACAATTATGGCAACTACCAATTAAGTTGACTTGTTACTATATTGGTATATAGTTGAAAGCATTTTTCAATTAGGTTGTCATTTGCCGAATATTCATGGCATCAACAATGTCTCCAAGTTGAACTTCCAACTTTGTTGGTAAACAATGTGAAACATGTTTCAACTAAAGGGTCATTTTGAAATATTCTTGGCATTTGAGGTTCTTTAGTTGGCACATAGTCAAGACATTGACTAGTGTTCAACTATTTTGGATGATAAAATGTACTAGAAGATGGATGAAATATAATCTTGTTTGCAACTATATATTTCAATTAAGTTAAACAACTATTAAGCAACTTTAATTTTATACATATAATATTGTAATATTTATTTAAAATTATGATAACATTAAATTACATGTAAATTTTATTTATATAAATGAATGGTTTTTTTATACATATAAATATTAACCTCTAATTTCAAAATAAAGTTTTAAAATTTTTTAAATATATGTTAGTACTAATTAATGTTTATGTTCAATACACATGTAATTTATTATTTCTATGTAGATCATTATAACATATCAAGTAATGATACATAATTAAAAATATTGTGCAACTATAATGTTTATTTATTTTTATACACAAGATATCTTAATATTTGTTTTAACTTATGATAAAAACTCATTAAACATCAATGTACCCTATGTCATTGGCCCAAGTTTGAATGCATTCAATTGAATTTTCCTTCCAAACCCTTTTTGGCAATTTGTTTGATTTTCCAACAACAATACATACCCACCAAAAATTCAATAATATTGTTCACATTTTAGGTGTCAAAATTACAAAATCAACTTTATTAAATCAAACTTGGTGAAGGCTTTCCAATGATACCAAGAACACTCCCAAATTCCAATATAGTTTTCAATCTTGGTTTTTCAAAAAATTCAATGAAAAAATGGTTCAATAATCAATAGATTCCACACTATAGCTCCAAACTTTCTAAACCAAGTCATTGCACCCCTATTCATTGAGAACTTTTTGATGTTAAATTCCATAGCCTAACCTAAGATACTATGGTTTGGGAAATATAATTATGACAAAACAAAACACACTACCTTCCTTCATGGATAGATAAGGTAACATGTGTTGTTGGCCCCAAGTGTGAACACATTCAACTCATTTTCCTTTCTAAACCCAATTTGTTGTAATTTTTTTGAATTTTCAACAACAAAATTCATTCATAATTCAATATCTTCCATACCTTAAGTATGAAATTATGAAATGAAATTCATTAAATCTAACTCAATGACTACTTTCCAACAACACCAAGTACACCTTTGGATTTGAGTAAAATTTCTATTTATGATTTTATTAATGTTTATTTTTAAATGGTTCAATAATCAATAACCTTTGCATTCTAGCTCCAAAAAATTCCCCCCGTTAGTGCACCCCTATGCATTGTTAGGTTTTCAAATATATCAATAGCATTATATGAAGCAATTTGGTTTGGGAACTTTCAACATGATATAATAAAACAAAACAAACTATCTATCTTCATTAATAGATTAAATTACATGTAAATTTTCTTTGTATAAAATGAATGGTTATGTAGGGTGCAAATATTTTTTTGCGCACACAAATAATAAAATTTTATTAAGAGTTCCAACAAGTTAGATAAAAATATGAATAGAAATAGTTAAATAACTAGCCTAATCTAACTACTAGTTACAATATTATTAATAATGTTGTTGTGGTAATTTTGATCAATTATTAATTATCATGACATTATAATAATTACTATAATTAAAATATCATCTAAATTGTATTATTGAATATTTATATTTGAGTTAATTATTTGTTTTATGAAATGTTAATAAAAAATCATAATGAATTTGGAATTTAAAAATATAATGAGTGATAATTATCTATTTAATAGATAAATACATTTAATTGCTGAGTTTTAAAAAAATTAACTACTCACCATATTATTTAATAAATGATGATAATATGTTTAATTGTTTAACTTTACGACTATACAATTCAAAAATAGTTGATGAATAATTTACTATAAGTACTTATAGTAAGTAGCTAGACCTAGGCTAGGTAGATTATTAAACTAGCTTGTACAACTAGATTATAACTATTTGAATTGCAATTAGGTTACAACTAAGTTGCAACTAGTGTAAACACCAAATGGTACTCTATCATCGAACACTTTCAGGTTTTCCCTCATTTCAAAACCAAATTGAATGTTTTTTATGTCATTGGAAACGTAAAAAAAAGAGCTACAAATATTCTTTGAACCTCAAAAGCAAAGGAACAAAGTAGAAAATGTAGGAAAAAAAGGAGTGATATTTTGTCTCAAATTTTGTCTTAGACCCCCCCTTATTTCAAGCAACTATATCTTGTTCATTTCTCATTCATTTTGAACGATTTCAAAGGCTAAAAATGTGATATCTCAAAATTTATAAAACTTGTTTAAAGTGAAAAGTCAAAAAATAATAGTTGAAGAACTTAAGCTTCAAAATCATATTGAACACTTATGAAAAAATCTTAAGCACAACCCCCTTCACTTTGAAAGGGCATATCTCATTCATTTTCCATTATATTGTAGCGTTTTTTACAAATTTGGATATGTCAAGTGGAGGATTACAAAATTGCTTGAAGTTTCAAAAGGAATAGACCATGGACAAGAGAGTTATAATGATCCAATATCATTAAGTGTTTAGTGATAGGTGTGTCTACCTTAGGTTAAAACTAAAATCTTTATCACATATTGTTTGGTTTCCATTCCATGAATCCAAACTATATAAAGGAATGCATTAAGATTGTTGGAGAACACAATAAACATGAAAATGTAATAGCCATTTGGGATGAACCAATCAAAAAGGTTCAACCCTAAAAGCTAAACCAAATGAAATAGGATTTCATTTATTAATTGTCATGTTGTTTAGGTCTAGGCCTAACATAGGTGCCTAGATATAGCCTTAACTTAAGCCTAAATTAAATGGCCTATCTTTAAATTTTAGAGTTAACCTATGTTTAAACACCATATGGCCTAACCTATTGATGTGGATGTGCCATGTGTCATTTAACTATTCGTTGACCCCACATTTTATGAATGTGCCACATGTCAACATTGTGAATGTGTCATGTGTCACGAAACCACTAGCCAAATACTTGATTTACATAATTGCAACATAGTTGAAATGTTCAACTTACATGGTTGTGACCTAGTTGAAATTATAATTATATTTTTGGTTGATATCATGATTAGTTAGCAAATGAAATTCATCCATTAGTCGAATGCAGTTGACAACATCCTTCGACTATATTGGTAGAATAATTTTCAACTAAATTGGCAAGTAGTGACACGTAGTGGCTTTTGCTATGGTGTTGACATGTGGCATACACTTTTGACTATAATTTTACTCTCAACTTGTACTTTTCAACATACTTGGTTAGATGTTGCAAAAATAAATTCCCATTTGCAAAAAATAAATTCCAATTATATGTGTAGTTTTTGACTTGGTATGTAGTTGCAAAAGGGGGGGTTTTCTCTAGTGTGTGTTTAAGTTACAAATCCAAAAATCTGAAAAGATGTAGAACTATTTGCTTTGTCCTACCATCCTCCTTTATACACATGTTAATTTAAATTCAAAGTTTGAGCTAGGTTATTAAACAATAACTAATAAATAGATATAAACCATCAAAAAATTTAAAAAATAATTGCATGCTCAACAACCACATGTTTTGTTGATTACATGTTTTGCCAACTACTTGTTGACATGTCAAGTGCTACCACTAGTTCACGGACAAAATCTAGGTAACATTATCCCCCTTAGTGAAAATACATTTTGTCGTCAAAATGCTAGCTCCAAATTTATATGTCAACTTCAACCTCAACATGTTCATTTGTGGTTCCTTAAATTGGTTAAATAATAACCCCCTCCACATGTTTATTAATGCCTATTGGTTGGGCTATTTTCTGTTGTAGACACTTATTTAATAGGTGTGTTGACCAAAGTTGTTGTTGGTGTGGCAAAACTTTTGATGTGTTTAGTGTGTTAGAAATCAAAATAACCTTTAATCCTACACCTATCCAAAGTGTGTTAATGGTGTAGTAACAAATGGTAATTCCATTAACTCAATCCTATTGCTAACCACTAATATTGGAGTGGCAACAAGTTGAACAATAGTTAAAGCAAGTACGAGAAAAAATATAAATGCTAGACTACCTCCTCCTCACATAAAACTAGTTGGTTTAGTTGTTATAATAGGTTGTTCACCTTAGCTTTCCACTATGAGAAAGTCCATCCATAGAGACCACATTACCCTACAACTAGAGATAGAAAACCACTACACTAGAATTACCTTACACAACTACATATTAGACAATGTAATTCCTTTACAATTAAACCTTAGAAATACAATAATTTAATAAATAACATTCCTTGTTAGAAAAATAGCAAGTTGGTATTTAGTTGTATGTGGGTGTTGTGTGCAATAATTTATAGTTGAACCATACATACGGATTTAGTCAACTATATTTGACTTTGTGCCAAGTTGCATTAGAGTTGCATCATGCAACTAAGTTAGTACTATTAAAAATGTTTTACACAATGAGCAATTAGTTTACATCACTACTAGAATTCTAGGTTTCTTCAAACTGTGCACATTGACTGAAAGGTTGTTTTTGATTAAATTACATGTAATGTTTTGATTGGAGGTTGAAGTACTAAATGACATGGGTATGTTTTGAGTAATCAATTTGATTATGATGATTAAAATTCCAAAGTTTAATTGGTGCCAATGATTTTTGAAATTGGGTTGCTACCTCATTATATAAGGACTATTTTGCAAAGGACTACCTAAATGGTATGCAAATATTTTTTTTGAAATTAAATTTTTTTGGTATAATGAAATAATACTAAATAAATTTTAAAATTTTAATTCAATTAAAAATATATAATTTCATTTCATAAAGAATTTATTGTATATTTGAACTTTAAAAGTCCTTTGTAACATGTAAATGTGAATTTGTGTGCATGGTGTATTAAACAAAGTTGTAGTTTGTAATAAAAAAATGTGAATGATAAAATATTTGACATGGTTTCATATGATTTGGTCATCAATTAGAACTACCACAAAAAGATGCACAATTTTGAAAAACATATTATGATATAAACACATTTCCAAATAACTTTTTAAACATTCAGAAAAATCCCTAGTGTAAAGAAGGTGACATTGCAAACAATCCCATTTGAAAATCCATCATAGGATGGATGCAAGAATTAATCAAGTGGAGGTAGGTTCTCTTTGAAGCATACAAGAAAGAATTCAATGTTTAACATTTGACATATTTCATCCATTTGGAGTCTTTAAAATTTCATCTGGATTGTCCACCCCAATTGATTGGACGTTCAAACATGCACAAAACTTGGTGGCACTTTCATTGTGTCATGTGTCCTTGAGAACTACACTTGCCAGTTTTGAACATGTGATCAAAGATGTGTTACAAATCATCAAATCAATGCTTTGTTGTTTTGTTCCCAAAGTGAATGTGCATCATATTGAACGTGTCTACATTGTTAGAAGAATGAACATGTGTAGTATTTGGTTCATTAAACTTGTTTCGCCTATGTTAATAGAGCCATAACTTGCCAATCTAGTTAACTTTTGCACTTGACATCCATAACATACAATAGTTTTTGAAGTATCAGTCTTGATGGTTTCCGTTGAAGGATACACATTCTAAGCTCTTTCTTCATTTTTCAATGATGGAAGAACTTGAGATCTCTTGTGTAATGAACACATCGAAAGAGTTTGAATGACCTATCATGTTTTGTTGTATTTGTTGCAAGATTTGGGGTGGTCATAGTGCTTGTGGTTGTCAAGTTCAAATTTTGGTCCTTCCATGGCATAATGGTTTCCATCGAAGGGTATGCATATATTTTAAGCACTTTCTTCACTTGTAAACAATGGAAGAACTTTTGATCTTTTGTGTGGTGAATGTATTGAAGGAGTTTGAATGACTTATCAAATAAAGTTGTATTTGCTAAAAGAGTCATGAAGTTGGGTGGTATGTAGTGTATGTGGTTGTCACTTTCAAATCTCGGTCCTTTCATCGCATGACACATTTGATCAAAAAACAAACAAGCTTTGTGTGTTTTGGTTTCATGGTTGAAATTTTGCTCCTTGGATTCAAATCCTTCATGTTTTGGGTGTGGGTTTTACAGATCTAGGATCTAACAAACACTTGATGAATTGGTAAAGTTTGTAACTTATGCAATAAGTTCAACAATAGTTGATTGTTGTCAGAATGACTAAGTAGGTTTGGACGGGCATGTCAAGAAATTTTGCATTTCATTTATGGGTTAGAATTTTGTTATACTCATTGCATCAATTTTATTTTAGATCTACAAAAATGTTCAAGTAGATCTGAAATAACTTGCCATAACCTAATTAGTTGCTTGGTTGATCATAAAAATCTCCATAGATGGATAGTCCAAAAGTTCAGGCCACCTATGGTTGATCATGGAGATCTCAAAGATGAAAGAATGAAAAGGTAGTGCAACAGTTTAACATTTGTAGCTTAGATTTATAGTTTGTATCATGCATTTCTAGATTATAAAATACTTTAACAGTCAAGATACATTTGAAAAACACATGTTTTTTCCCCCACCTTCATCATGTGTTCCATTGCATTAGGATTAAGGCATAAGAGGCTCAAATTTTCTATTTAATGGTGATGGTTTCCTATTGTTAATATGTGCTCGAATAACTTGCATCATCCGCATGTTGCAAGTGGTCTATTTTGCAAAAGTTGTAAGATTGCAATCTTGGAGGTTTTGATATTACTACATTATATATCCACAATTATGTGGGTTTAGTTAATTAAACTATGCTTTTCATGCTTCATTTTAATTGGAAATTGTGTTTTTCATTACCCCAAGTTGTGTGCTTTTGGTTACAAGTGGTGGTTTGGTTTTGGATGGGACTGCATCAAATCATCAATAAATTTAAATGGGACAATACTTAGGAATAATGCTTGATGACTTAATTTCGAATCTTGTTTACCCAAAAATATTGGTTATTTTTCCGTGGGAGGATCAAATTCCATTATTCCAAAGCTTAAGACTTTGTAACAAAGCTTGGAAGAGGCTAATAGATAGTAGTTCACAGTGGCTACACACCAAATTTTGTCTTCTTGTTTTGCATTTTGAGCAACAAGTTGCTTTGGAGGCAAAAAGAAGATTACAATGGAAGAATCGTGAATTTGGAAGCTATTATATGTACAAAGGTGAAAACTATTACATCTCTTCTGATGATTGTAATGGGGCATCAAATGGCTTGTAGTAGGACATTGTTGTGGCCTTCTTCATTAAGGGTTAGGGTGATTGTGGTGCATTTGATTTGCTAGACAAACCTCACCACCACAAGGTTTTGCAATTTGAATTCACCTATTCACATTACTTTCACTTGTTCCTCCAAGTGTATTTGAACTTTAATTACCTTGTATACATTGATGTAAATATTTAAAGTAAGTGGGTGCAATTTTTTTAAAGTGTACCAAAATCTTGTCACAATGTCATCATTTTCTATTTTTTTTACCTAGGTTTTTTTTACCATGTAAAAAAAAATTTATGGATGATTATGATGGAATCTAGAATTGTAATAGTTTAAAATATAATCTTTTTGAAATTTTTGACAACTTTTGATTCATAATTTTTTTGGGGGATCAAAATATAAGGTAAAAAAGGACTACTGTAAGGATTAAGCCTTTTTCGTCTTGTGTGGTACAACTTAAAGAATTTTGACCCAAGTTGATTGTACATTATCTATAGGCTCATAATATCATGTGCACATTTATAAACAATGTAATCATCTATTTAATTAATTTCGGACTTTTGAAAGTTCATACTTAACAAATGACCATTTGGAGATTCAAAATTTGGAAAGAAACTTTGATTTGGGGACCACCATATGCTGCAACATTAATAATGTTTTGCTTCATTAAGTGATCCAAAAAATAGATATTTCCAATGTTTTGTTCAAAAAACTTGATTGTAACCACCAAATTTGAAAAGTCGATAATTAACAATTTAGTCCAAAATTAATTAAATACATGTTTATAGTACCTAGTATCATGCATATGAAGGTAACCTTATGTACATTCTATATGTTCTAGATTCATGGTTCTATCATTGTTGTTCTTGGAACCATATTCATAGGTCTTTCCAATCCCATATGTGCATATACATAGACATTTTATCTAACATTTGTACTTAATACCTAATTGGATGACAACTTTGAGTCATCTAAAGCGTCATGTTCTTATTGTTGCCTTATCTTTTCTTTTGTATTTGTGTAGGTACTTCTTGAAACAAAACTTGAAGTACACTACCCTACCAGGTATTTAATTCAATAGTTTAAAGTCCATCAAATTAGCATTGCTTAAAACCCTCCTATCAATTGAGCTTGTTGAACTAGCTAGTTGATTACAAGAGTGGTGTGAATTTTTTTTTAAATGATAATGTTCATTGTAATTTGCATATAATCATGGTTTTCATGTCAGATGTGACTTGTGGCAATTTGGAATTGTGGGCTACATGGGGTTCCTTCTTGTCAAGTTGTGATAAATATGGAGCTACTTCTTCCAAATTGATATTGTGGATGTTTGTTCAACTTGCTAGTATCAATGTGTTCAAATAACCTTCATCATCTATGGGTTGGAGTTGGTTTGTTTCACACTAGCTTGTAAGATTTCAAATTTGGAGGTATTATTGGTTCTATCTATAGCTACTTGGTTTCAATTAATTCAAATGTGTTTTTCATGTTAGTTTGAGTAGGAATAACTGTGTTTTCCATTGATTTGAGGTTGGGGTGCTTTTGCTTGTAGGTAGTGGTTTATGATTTGTTGGGACTATAGCAAGTCATTAGGTTCCTTGAGTTTTCCACCTAGAAATCAACTCTAGTAGTTAGCAAACTTTGCAGCAATTTGAATGCATTGCCTTCCATGCTGCCACACTAGAAATTGTGACAAGTTTTCATGAGTAGGTATTGTCCAATCTATATTTGGAATGTCCAATTTTTGTACCTATGATTGGAAATGATCATATCAAATTATATAGAGGTTATATTCTTGAAAGATCCTACCTAAGGAAGTCTTTAATCAATTGATCAAACTCCTTGGCAAGAAATTTGTTTTTTTTCATCATTATGAACCGTTTTTCTACTGACATTCAAATTTTTTCTCAACACTCAAGGTCTTTGTCTTAGGACTTAGAGTCATTTAAACCACTTGAGTTTTTGACCTTACACACAAAGTGATGAAGTCACCAATTAGACTTTTTTTCAATCACAAATAGTCCTTGACCATTTAGTCATAATGATGAACTAACCACTTAAAGTCCTATTTCAATCACTAATATTTATTCATTACTAGAAATTTTGTCTTTTGCAACTTGTTTTATGCAACTAAAAAATCTCACATGCAACTATTTTGGAGTTGCATGCGACATGTGTACTTGCATGCGACATTTTTTAGTTGCATAAGACAAGTTGCAAAAGACAAAATTTCTAATAGTGATTTCACACCATTTCTGTCCTTGATTTTGCACACAAGGTGTGGAAGTCATCACTTAGAGTCCTTGGTTTTGCACAAAATGATGAACTTGCCACTTTTTATGGCTTTTAATCAATTTGCATGAATGAAATCCTCACCACTTGAGTCCTTCACATTGTACTTATAATTTGATGCCTTAAGCACTTAAAGTCCTCTTGAATCAATTAAAGTTAGTTCCTCACCATTTGAGTCTTGTATTCATACATGAAAAGTTAGGAAGTTGGCACTCATGAGTCTTATAATCAATTAAAGTCCTTGGTTTTTGATACCTACACACTTTTTATTTTAACCCAAATCCTTTGAAATGACTTGTTTTCAATTAAAGAGTATTGTCTATTTAGGACTTATCAATTTTTTTCCATAAAAAAATAGCTATGTGTTTCCTAAGAATAATTATTGTCCCTAGCTAAATATTTTCACTGATTATGAACTTCACTAAAGTTTTGGTTAAACATTAAAGCTTAATAGTTTGCAACCACTTCAAATGCAATGATTGCATACATATACGTTGGATGTTTTGTAGCTTAAGTTGGAATGGCAAGCAAAAGGACTAGTTAGGCATGGCTTGGAAGAAGGGTCACATTAAAGGCAAAGCCTTTTAACAGGGGGTTGCTATAAAGGTTTTGTTGGAATCCCAACCAAGTGTTGAAGATGAGGAGGAACGCATGAAGGAAAGAAAAAAAAATTACAAGCGGGAGTCTCGAGCATGATTAGCCACAATAAATGGAAATGTGAAAAGCTTGTTGCTTCCAAGGTCAAGATCAACACAATCGAACAACAAGCAGTGCTAATTATCACTTCATACACATTGACAAGGGGGAGACATGTTTGGTTTCAATAATAGCTCAACATTCTACTTTGCAACAAGTTAGTTCATTACAAGGTTATAATGTGGAATTTCAACAAAAGGTGGTTGAGAAGACGTTTGTTCATGATGTGATGAAACCATTATTGTCAACATACTTGTCCAACATACTAGTTACAAAACACAATCATCTCATTGTTGAGAGTATCAAGGATGGTGTCTCTGCACACTTGGCAAGGGGATGTACATTGAAACATACTTTTGTTAAAGAGTTTTTAGGCACTTTGGCAGTGTCTATTGAGACAAGTGCAGAAAGGTTGCATAACACCCTAGGTTGTCTAAAAGGTTGTACATCCTAAACTATAAACAACATCTTTTTATTGATGATGGTGGGTTGAATTTTAGGTTTGGAATAACCATAAGACAATGTTCAGATGCATTTTCACCATATGTAAAATATATTGTTTTGGATTGGTGGACCACATAAATTACCATCTCTCCTAACCGAAAGAAGGTTTGCAAAAAATGATCGGGGGGTGAAACAAATAGTGGAACATCCCACCCACTTCCTGCAAGTGTCCCAAATAAATAATTCATTATTGCTTACTTAGATGTTATAAATTTAACATGTGCATTTGCAAATGTATATATAGTACTTGATAGTTTGTGCTTGTTTCCAATTTATTCCTCAAGACTTAATAGTGTAATTAATAGTTTGTAATTTAGGGTTTACATGCTCACATGTAATTAAGTTTTTAAATCTACCGCATTGCAGCTAGAGTTCTTCACTGCATTCAAGGATAAACATCCCAATATGGAGATTGAACTCATAGCTTTTTCAAACTTGAAACCATGGTTTGTGTAATGCATGAAACAATGGAGCACATGCTGCTGCCACTACCACATTGAACTTGTAGAGCTACACATTGGCCTAAACAACATGCATTCAAAAAATGCAAGTGTTCATGCCAATTGTCCTTATAGGTGCAAAGGTATTTGCAACCCAATGGGTAGTCATGATGTGGGGGAATATTCTACCCATCAAACCTCTTTTCCATGATGGTTTGACTTATGGAATTCTCTTTTATGTGAGAAACCAAATGGAGATTATTTGCATAAAAGAACATGTTTAATGGGCAATTACATCTCATGTGGAATTCAAACTTTGAAGGTGTGCCCTAGTGAAGACATATCAAGTCACATGACTATCTAGTGGCGACAATATGCTAAAGGGTGGTTGGATAAAAGGATAGTGGAGAAGATTGGAAAGTCACCCAATTACAATATATGGATACAACAACATTGGACTTGTTGGACTACCTCTGTCCGACTAAAGGACTTTGTGATTCACAATTTCATTGCTAAATGGCATGACAAGGTACCTCAAAACATATCCATGTTGATAGTTTTAAATGTAGTATTTTATAATCCTTTCCTATAATATATTGAAAGTCCTTTCTTTCATGTCCTATAATATACTTCCTTTGTAGTCCTTTATTGGAATGTTAATAGTCCTTTGTAGTCCTATATTGGAATGTTAGTAGTCCTTTGTAATCCTTTCTTAGAATGTTAACAGTCCTTTATAGTCCTTTCTTGGAATCATTAGTAGAAAACCCCCCCCTTTTGCAATTATGTTTTCAACTATTGTTCAACTATAAACTAAGTCAAAAATTACACATATAGTTGTAATTTATATTTTGCAACTGGGAAATATTTTTTGCAACTACTAACCAATATTGTCAAAAAGTACAAGTCGAAAGTGAAATTACAGTCGAAAGTGTATGCCATGTGTCTACACCACAACAATAGCCACTATGTGCCATTACTTACCAATTTAGTTGAAAATTGTTCTACCAATATAGTCAAGGGATGTTGTCAGCAGCATGACATCAGCCAAAAATATAATTAAAATTTCAACTAGGTTGCAATTATGTAAGTTGAACATTTTGACTATGTTATAACTACGTAAATTGAACATTTGGCTAGTGGTTTGGTGACATGTGGCACACTAACAATGTGAACATGTGGCATATTCATAAAATGTGGGGTCAACACACAGTTAAATGACACGTGGCATGCTCACAAATTTTGGATCAACAAATAGTCAAATGACACGTGGCACATCCACATCAAAAGTTTAGGCCACATGGTGCCTAAAAATAGGTTAGCTCTGAACCTAAGCATGTAGGTTAAACCTAAACATAGGCCATTTAATCTAGGCTTAACTTAGGGTTAGATCTAGGCGCCTATGTTACGTGTCGCAACCCCACTTTGGCCAAGTGTGGGGGTGAAGCCCAACACTTGGAAAAGTTGGAGGTTTGGAGTCCTCCGGGACTCCCGAATGTTCAGAGCTCAACATCAAGGCCCAAAACACCTCTCATTGGGGTGTTCTTGGTGTCATTAGAAAGGTCTTGAAACGTAGATATCGAAAATGGCCTCGCATTGGCAATTCGGACATCTGAGCTCAAGTTATGGGCAAAAGAAGGGCCGGAAGTCAAACTAACAATTTGACTCCCGACCACAAAAAGTCTGGAATCGACCTCTTCCCGACGTCTCCTTGGAAAGTGCGACATGGCGTTGGAAAGCTCTCGACGAGAGCTACAACATTGATTCAGGACTCGTCCCGATCCGAGTTTGGGGCGAGGAGCTATGGCTGTTCAAAGTTTCGGGAGTTCAGCCGGGACACTTTCGGGATTCCATTTCAGGAGTCCCAACAAAATGTGCCATTCGGATGTAGCCTCCGCGACCAGCCGCAGAAAATACTATATGGGGGAAGGTGATGGCTTCCCCCAAGTCCGGGCCGTGGTGAGTCTTGTGTGTCCAAGTGCCCATTGCAAGTCCCAACACCCAAGGGTGTCTCGAATGCTAAACTAACCCGATTTGGTTGGTTTTTGGATGTAGATTCACACAAGCTAAGCTAGTCCCTCTTCCTAGTCTAATCCCTAGGCTCCCAACTCGACCCTCTACCCCTTTTTAGAGTTAGAAGCCGGGAGCGTGCTACCAAGTCTCAACTTTCCGCAACTTGACTTTGTGAAACCCTCAAGTGGGTTTCACCCCGTGATTTGGGA
>Ga0116229_10007407_pt1 | contig 17382 bp, 11 predicted proteins | sample S1TSphgellanicum_3_FD_87313 | JGI IMG/M metagenome (GOLD analysis project Ga0116229, IMG submission 87313) | Host-associated microbial communities from peat moss isolated from Minnesota, USA - S1T2_Fc - Sphagnum magellanicum MG | ecosystem: Host-associated > Plants > Peat moss > Unclassified... | reverse complement strand
TCTAGAGGCCTCTAAGAAACCTGTGTCAAATCTAGTGGGCACAGGTAGTGTCTTTTGGGTTGGTTTGAGTTTAATTGCTTCCTTCATTGGGTACATTATAGTTAGATCTTTTCTAGACCATTGCTACTACAGTCATGGACGTGTTTCTTGGTCATTGCAAGGTTTCTTCAGTGTAGTTAGCCTTGTTTTAGGTACTGTAGTTTTTGGTGGGACTGTCGTTGCTTTGTGGAAGAGAAGTGATGACCAGATCAAAGTGGTAGATTCTGAGAGTACACAGGGACTTATCAATGTGGATGATGATAGCACCATACTTGCAAATGAGTGTGGAGATCATTTGGTGTTTCCATCAGGTACCCACATTGGTCAAAGACCTAATCTGAAAGGTGACAAACAAAATTCCCCCTGTCTAGGCTTTCAACTGCTGGTTTTTTCCATTTGAGCTTGAGACCTAACGATAGTTTCTCTTTCTCCGTGGAAAGACCTCAGCCAGTTATGATGTTTCTTTTGCAGAGCTTTTCGAGATGAGCATGAAGCAACAAAGTGGCAGTGTAAGCATAGGAGTCCTGGTCTGTGGACCTGAAAGTCTTGAAACAAGTGTTGCTGAAGTATGTCAATCGCTGAACTCCAATCATGACAAAACCCATCAAGTCCAATTTAACTACCACTCCGTCAGTTTTGACCTATGAGATTTTAGTGCCAAAGTCAAAATCTTTTGTATTAGCATTGCTCAATACTTGAAGTAGCAAGTTCCAAAAGAGAACTATAAAAGTAGTGCCTGAAGTCCAACAGATTTAGCTCAAATCAGTTGTGACATTTTTTTTCCAAATGTATTGAAATGTGCAATTTTGCAAAGTCCTTCCATCATTGCAAGAATTGGTTTTGTTGGGTTTTGTTTGCCCTCAGCAATGTTTCTTCAAGATTTTGATTTCCACTTTTAGTCCTATGTTCCCAATTCACCTTGGAGAGACTATACTATGTCATATGTACATTCATTACAAGTCCTACTATTTTTACAGGAATCCAAATAATTCTTACTCTAGGAACAATGTCAACTACAAATTTACATATCCTCAAGCTTTCATTTTCATCAAACAATGTGAAAAGAGAAGTATATGGAAAATTGAAGTCTATCGAATTGTACTCATGGATTTTTCAACTAGATCTTCACACAAATGGAAAACCCATGTCCAAGTTGGTTTGTATCACATTTGAAGAAAATTTACTAGAGGATTCTAGATCGGCATGACCCATCAAACCTCTTGCCATCATTACTAAATCCATGAACAAGAGGGCATAGCCTCGTGTTTATTCCATGTTTCATTCTTAACACTTAACTAATTTACAACAAATTAGTTGGGATGCTTGTGATATTCATAGGGTGCAACAATAAAAAGACAATTTAAAGCTAAGTTGAATTATCTTTTGTTTCATAAAGACAATTGAAGGAGCTCAATGAGTAAACTCAAGTACTCTTCCATTTCAACACAAAGAAGAAAAATGGAAAATTTTGAAAAAATGCATTTTTTTTTATCACGTTGAACTTTATAGGTAAGTTTATTAACACAAAACAAAAATCATTATCTTTTCCCTTAGTTGACCTACTCTTTGGTTGTCAAGAGTGCTCTTATAATTTTTCAAAAATTTGAATCAACTTAAGGAGTGTAGACAACGATCATTATGAGGGGCTTTGAAATTTGTGTATTGTGTGAATTTATGATGAAAGTGACAATTTCTTCAAGATGTTTTGTCATATGATTTTTCCTCACTTTTTAATTTCCTTTCCTTTGTTTTTTTAGAAATTAACGTGTGCATTCATCTCTTATGTTTTAATGTAAATTCAACTAAAACACATCTTGACATAAGAGGATAGAGGAATAATCCAAGGTTTTTTTTTTCGCACATTCTTAAACATAAATCAATTATATCCAAGTTCAAACTATGCAATGAGATTTGGAAACCTTTGATGTGTAAATCCTCACTGGCAAAGTGTTTTCTTCTTGAATCCTAAAAAAGTAAAATTGTGAACAACTCTTTTTAGTCATAATTCATCTTTCTCTCTCTCAACACAAAACACATCAACTTTCTTCTTGGTTCATACATCGTGGTTAGCACATTTAGACCACAACCTCACATCATAATTGTTATAATAGAGTTATCCGTAAAGTAACCCTGTCTTCACCCTGTCTTTGGGCCTCCTTTCACCCCCCTATCCCCTCTTTCAATGGTATCCGCAAAGTAAAGAAATTTTATTAAATCTCTATATGAAATGCTGAAACTCAGCATTTAATGCACGAGGTTCGAGATTAATTATAGTAGTAGTACAGTTAGGAGTAGTGAAAATATATGTAGCAGCAGTGGAGGCGCTCAGGAGAAAGGAAAGACAAGATGAAACTCAGTTTATCACCAAAATTGATGGTTTTCTGAGTTTCATCCCCCCTCGAATGTTAATGTACTTTTTTGCACGTTTTTTTAATCTCACCCTGTATATGACCAAACTTAGAAGTTAGGGTTCTGGTGCTGTGTTTTTCTTACTTTACAGATAACTCTAATACCCAAAAAAAAAAAACTTGGGGGCAATGATGTTTTGTGGGGAGATATTTTTTCTTAAAGCATAACCACCCACTAACCAATATACACAAGCACAAGTTTATTACATTCCATTGATGTTATAATTTTCTATTGACACTTCTACAAGTAATTTTGCCTTAGATGTGATTATCAAACTTCCTACCATAGACAAAAATCTCAAAGAAATATTTACATTTATAACCAAGGAATAGCATATGTGCCACAATTACTTGAGCCTCCCACATTTTTTAAATGACATTTAAACCAAAAAAAAAACTATAATTCAATTATAAAAATGGTGACAAATACATTTGATGATTGTCAATCATGAACCATTTATCAACTTTAAACTTGTTGCAATTTTCATTACAAATATAGTTGATAAATATTCTTCAACTCACATCATTGTAGAGATTTAAGCTTTGAACAAAAACCTTCACTACACACACAATTTTTAAAAACAAGGAAATGTCAAAGGACATCAAGTTTCATCTATTAAATTTCACCCCTCTTTGAAGCAAAAGAAAACATTTACACGAGAATTTTCATACCACCATGTGATAATGTTCACACAAATAAATAATCTTTCAACACACCTTTTAAAGTTTACAATTCATATTATAAAATAACATGACATTGTACACTTTACATCCCACCTGCATTTTCAAAGTGATACATGACATAACAACCTTACCATAGAAACAACCAAATATTTCTTGGAGGAAATAAAGGTAAGAATATAAAATGAACTAAATATAGAGTTGCACACTAGAATACAAAGCCTCTCTATCATCAAATATTTAAAATTTTGTCATTATTACAACTAAAATATTACCCATCTATGCTTGAACATAAGCTTTATCATCATGATTATTAAAAAAATCTTATAAATATTCAAAACATTTTCCATTCACAAAAATACACATTAATTAAAATGTTTATGACCACAAAGGCATGGAGATCAAAGTTTTGAGATCATCTTCTAATGTAACATGTTACTAAAGTAGGAACAACTTGGACATGGTCTCAAATGTTGACAATAAATTTTGAACTACCCAATCTCCTTGTTTAAACTTTTGTTCAATTTACAAAAACGTCCTTTTAGTAAATGGTTTTTAACAACATGATGGAAAATGTTGAGTTGTTTTCAAGATTTTCCATCACATTCATACTTTTCATGACTTACAAAGATCGTGACTAGTATAACATGATAACCTTCAATTTGAACAATTGTACATTAAAATAACTTATTCATCATGCAATGCTAGTGAAATCAAATATCACACATATCACAAGGTGATTTCAAATATGAACATATATTAGAAATATCCTTAAAGTTGCACCTTGTCTTATGTTGAATTTCATGTTGACTTTTTCATTTCATCTTAACTTTGCACTTTTCTTTAAATTCTAGCAAATAAGGACCCAATCTCAAAATCAGGAATGAACCAAGAATGAGCACATGGACATTTCTTATGAACTGTAATTACATTTTGTCTACCTAGGGGTCTATTGACTAAAAGGTCTACCTACTTGCCTAGGCTACCTACCCTCCTACTTATCTTCCTCCTTAAGCTACCTACATCCTATCTACCTACCCATCTACTTATCCAACCACCTAAGTGCCTACCCATCTAAACTACCTACCTATTTAAAATACTTAGATACCTACATAGGCTAGCTAAACTACTTACCTAAGTCACCTAATATCACCTATGTTATTTATTTATATTATTTATCTAAAATAATAGCTCAAAAATGTTTTTTTTAATTTCCATTGGAAGTAGGGGATGGGGAACTAAACTAATTTTATGTTAAATTATGTGTTATTTTTAGTTTGGTCCCCTATATTTTCAAGCTTAAAAATGAATGTTATAATTTCAAATCATGTGTCTAATTTGGGCCAAACTAAATGTGTAAATCCCATGTTTGTGTTCCTTTACGAAAATCTCAACTAAATAACAAAACAATGCCTCAAGAAAAAATGATGATCCCATACATTATTCATCTTAAATTGTCACAAAAACAAAGCTTACCCAACTACCATCCATTTTTAGGCCTATTATTATTATTATTATTTAATTTTGAAGGTCATAATTTTCATATTTAGTATTGTCATTTTACTTTTTTATTGCACCTCCAATTAAACGTGTCAATATAACAATTTATTGCATGATTAATTTCCCATCTAATTATCAGATCCTATTGTTCTATTCATTTGTAAAACCTTTATTAGATTTATATCATTATAACTTCTCAAGTCTTCATGTGATTGAAAATTTTTAAAAGATCATTTCTAACCTTAGTTATTTAGAATTGCTTCAAATACATATGGATTTGAATTCGTATCCACATCAACATTGAAAGAATTTTCATGCATCACTATTGATTTTCATGGTGAACAATAGTTTTCTAAAACTCCTACCTCTTATAAACACATCCCTTTGAAAATGTTTTTTTTTCTACAAACCACTACCATCTTATATATATATATATATATATATATGGCATGTGTTTAAACTTTTTATTGTACACAAGGATGGAATATCACATCTTGAGAATATTTCAAGAATAATTTTGTTATCACACTTTTTTGTTTTTTTCAAATTTCATTTGGTTTGATGTTCAATGTTGCCTTTGGTTTTAGATTTATCAAACATTACCAACAAGTTTACTCATTCACTTGTAGAATCATTCAAACTTAACATCTACTTAATCAAGATTCTTACATACTTATTATAGAAATTTCAATTCAAGAGGGGGAAATCATTTAATAATATAATTGAAGAATTGTGACGAAAAAAAAGGTTAAAAAATGATGCCCGCAAATGTAATGCTTTAAATGTGTTTAAAAAAAAAATCCTAAAGTTGTGTCATTGATTTAGGTCTTTGTTAAATTAACACAAGTAAATACAAAACCTTATTAAATTTAGGGTTTTAAGAGAGGATAAACAATTCCCTTTGAATTTTGTATTTGAATAAGTCTTCAACATTGGAAATGTCCATATAAAATGAAAATCTCTTTCTTCTTTTCAGTAAAATGCACATTATGCCTAATTAGGTATAGATAATAGCTTATTCAATCAAATAACCAACCATTTAATTAAATAGCATGTGGTGTCAATTACACAATACAATTATGCATCTCTTCCCATTAAACATTGGAATGATAATATTATGCATCTCTTTTCATTTCACATGCGAATGATGACTACTTCAAATGCCCATTTAAAGATTGGAATGATATATACATATCATGTTTTAAAATAAAAAGAATGATAGTTTGTGCACAATCATTTGACTAACCCTTAATTACAAAGCGCATAATGTCAATTATGCTTTGGAATTATGTATCTATATTGCCATTCCACATTGGAATGATGTTGAACCCCTCTACTTTTTATAAAGCGAGGTTTAAAGTTTATGGCAACATATTGCCATGTCTATGAACTTTCTTATTGGCCACAAATCATTTTGTGAAATGTTTAAAACTTTTGTGTTTTATAGAGGGGATTTTGAGTAATTTTTCTAAGATTTGAAGTAGGTTTTTCAAGGATTTGGAGTAGTGGATTTTAGTGGTAGATTTGAGGAATTTTTTTTGAAGCAAAATGGTGAAAATTTGCAACATTGAAGCTAGTTATGTTTGGGGTTTGACTTTGTCTATGACTATTTTGAATTGCCATAACACTTAAGTTGTGATTGTCAACATTTCTCAATCTAGGATCAATTCTTGGAATAGTGACAAGCCTCCCATTTGAATTGAGACTTAACAAAGTTGTGAATGTGTGCAGATAAAACAAATTTTTTTTAGTACCAATGTGGAAAAACATTTTTATTTCCATCAACATGATTCATAATTTTGAATTTGGGAAATAAGCCAATTTTGCTAAGGGTCTAATTTCAAAATACATTGTTGTGATCATAATTATAAACAATATGTTGTGATTGCAACAACCTAATGGAAAACCACTTAAACAAGACCTTGTTTCTTATTGTATGGACATGCACTTTCCATTGGAGAGTTGCAATTGGGTTGAAAATGTGTACATAATCAATGTTAAAAACCTTTGAAAACATTTCATATGTAATGAACTTTTTGGAGAATTTTTGAAAAAAATATGTTACCGCGATAAAAAATGGTAGATGTCACTATATGGTTATTCACAATTTGATTAATAGTTATCACAACTTTTGCATTTGATCAATGTCTAATTAATAGAATTGAGGTGATTATGAGTAAAGCTAATTGTGTCATGCCCGTACATGGTTAATTACAATCATGCCCATCATGCCTTTTAGGGTTAATGTACGCTTTTAGGGTTAGTGTATGTTCTTAGGTGACTATACACTATTAAGTGCTTAGGGTTTCAGCTTGTTGCCGGCTGTATAAAAGGTCAAGCCCTTCCCTTTTCTTTTTAATTTTTCTAGAAGTCCTTTCTTAGGAGAGTTTCCTCCATAGTTAGATTGGATTTCTAGATGCTCACGACGACCATTGCACGACCACCATCTACGGACATTACATGTTTTTTCCTTCTTTGCAATTTAATTTTTAAAAAACTCTACTTTCTATTGTTTAATGTTGAAAGAGACAGATTTCTTTTACCTTTGAATTCTTGAGTTTTTGTTGTTATTACTACTGTTCGTGTTGTTGTTGCTGAAAGGTGCTATTGGTGTTGTTACTATCGAAGGGAGCTTGCACTGTTCATTCCTGCCAACTAAACAGGGAATGACATCCTGGAGCAAGTTTCAAATTTTATTTTTTTATTTTTTTATCTCTCTTGCGCAAAGACATGAAAGCAACCGCCTCTCGAAGTTATTGAGTAAAAAATTTTTAAAAATGACGTCGCCCACCATCACAACATAGCAACGTTGCGTTGCCTGTTATCGCTATCAAGCAGTGTCATTGCAAGTTGCAACGATGTGAATTGTAGCGTTGTGAGCTTGCAATGTTTGTAACATTGCGAGCTGTAGCTTTAATAATGATGCGAACTTGCAGTGTTGCACCACTGTAACGCCATGTTGCAGTCCGCCATCACCGTGGAGCTCACGAACGCTTTGTAACGCCATGACCTTTGACATCGAGTTGCGCACTTTGTGTCGCCCACCATTGTTGCATCTCGGCAAATTGTAGTGGTTTGAGTGTTACCGCCTGCCATCGCGATAACGACGTTCAACTTTTATCTGTTCGATATCCGTCAAATTTTTGTTGGACTTTTGTCCGATGTTCGTCAAACTTCCGTTCGACTTTCATTCGACGTTTGTCGAATGGAACGTCGAACTTCTGTTCGACGTTTGTTGAACTTCCGTTCGACTTTTGATCGACGTTCATCGAACTTTTGTTCAACTTTCGTCCGACATTCATCATACTTTTGTTTAGACTTTCATTGGATTTCTATCCAACTTTCGTGCAACATTCATTAGACTTTTTGTCCGACGTCCGTTGGATTTTCATTTTACTTTTGTTTGATGGTCGTTTGATTTCCGTCCGGCTTTCGTCAAACATTTGTCAAACTTTTATCCTGTCATCTTGTCGTCCTACCATTTTGCCATGTTGATGTCCTACTGGTTTGATTTTCGTCCGACCTTTGTCCGACCTCCATTCAACATCCGTCCATTATCATTCATTCCCATTGACACACAATATTCTTCTAACCATATGTTGTGTTAAAACTTTATAGTTAGTGCTTTATATTGTTACAAAATTTTGGGGCATGGGACAACACCATTTTCTTGGATGATGAGAATAATACTGCTCAACCAAAGCCTAGGTATTAGTTACGAAGTAACACACAATCCTTTGAACCGATTTTTTAAAATTCTCGATCTTCACAACGATACCATGAAACGTTTATAGCACAACCATTATCTAGTACAACTCGTAGCAGGAATTCAAGTTCAGGTTACATTACAACAATGGTACATCAAAGTCCATTTGGAGGGCTTAATCAATGGGGTACGCTTGTTGGTGCACTTACTTTCACACCATCATCGTATATTCCGCTGCAAATCGTTACCTCTACACCCATATACACCATGGAGGTTAGCAATTCTTCCAGGAGAAGTGAAAAATTCAGCAGAAGGCTAGGTATCATTTCTTTGAAAAAATTCAAGGCAACTTTCTCAACTATGGTTTATGAATTGAAGCTCGAATATGGCGCTAATTACATTGAGGCGTTCGTATTCAAACAATTGGCCCGTTATGTGCATTATGAGGCATTGGATGTTTACAAGCAACATTCTCCAAGGATTTTGGGTGTCATTCAGATCCCAAATCCAGCTTATGCCACAACCATCACCACCGCCTCTCAAGCTGCACTTCATGTTATTATTACACGTCATGGGACTATGCCCAATAATTTAAACCTAGTACCTACTTTAGTAAACATTTCTCCTCAACAACTCATTGTTGTTATCGCGAATAATCTTCCCACCATCGATGCACTAGTTTTTGTTGACCCAATGGAGGAATTCTTTCGAGTTCTTGAGTTGGAATTTTGCCACCTTTTCTTAGTAGAAGGATGAAACCCTCAAGATGTTAGATAGGAGGCTTTTCAAGCTTAAAGAGGATACTCAGAACATCATAGACCTAAAAGTTACCCATCAGTATTTTCATTCGTTGGAAGGTACTCCGACACTCCATGCGTAGGTTTTGCAACAGGTTTTTATAGAATTTGGAGACTTGTACATTTTGAAAATGTGTACAACATTTCTGAAAAGCTATAACTAACTCATGCACATTATGAAGCCAATACCATGTGGCTTCCATCACATTCAAGACCTCATCCTCCACCAGCTGCGCCAACTAGATCATCACATTCTTCTTCAAGGGCTAAAGCAATGCATTCAGCTACACCCATCCTACCTTATTGCAACTACTACGGCAATCCTGCCCACAAAGCTAATGAGTGCAACATTCCTTTCAAGGATTTCTTTTGTGATTATTGTGGGAAAAAAAGACATTAGGAAGTTGTTTATTTTGCCAAGTTCCCGGAACAGAAGTAATTCTGATTACCACGGTAAAATTTGTCAACATCTTTTGTTACCCCTCAATAAAAAGCCAAGGCATTTCAACCTTCCACTCAAGCTTTCCCCACCAAGGGTAATTCCAATAAGAATGCCAAGAAGAAGGAACATAATGCTGGCAAGAGGGAGTTGTTTCAAGCCCATGCCCTTCAAGTTCAAACTCTATAAAATGAACTCGAATCATTGAGGACCCAACTTGCTAATCTAAAAGGCAAGTCTTCCCAACCAACTAGTCATGCCCAACCTGTACAGGGTTTAGATCATGAAACGAACCTCCTAGGTCGTTCTATGGCCTCTCGCACGATGCCATGGTTGGGGAGTATGTTCTTTCCAATACACCCAATTCTAGTTTCACACCAGAATTTGCCACTTCCTTTTGCCCTTCCTACTTTGCAACACAAGAGGCTAGTGTGGCACCCAAAGTTTTTACCATTAGGTACGTAATTAGACTAATTGACTCACATCTAGTTCAAGTCCAATTACTATGGCTAAAGGAGGTCGAATAATCATGTCGTAATCTTTTTGTCTTCTCAACACAGAAGAAGAACGCACCTTGTTGGCGAGGGGGCAGGAAACTACTACACCACAAGTTGCTAGGGCATCAAATTCTCATGTCCTAGGAGTACATGTACATTAGGAAAACACACAATTTTCCATTGATTAGCTTATGGAATGCTAACTTTAAATGTGTGAAGTGGCGCAAAAGCTTGTGAATACACCATTGTTTCGTTTTCAAGATTTGAAGTTAAGCACCAAGGACATAATTTCAATACTAAAAGATACCCTGAACATTACATCAGGTCTTTTACTAATCCTTAATTCACATGCAATAGGGATCCCATATAACACCCCGGAAAAACACTCGATTGGTTCACGTGTTATAGATGGCATTCGTAATCTCGTCACTAATTCTAGCATGGCTAAACTAGTGAGCTCTCCTACCTCTGATTCTACATTCACATATCAAAAGGGAGTTAAAAACACCTCATTTGTGGATTTGTTACTCAACAAAGGCGTTGTGGTTCTCTTCACAAAGTTTTTTACTCATTTTTAAAAATAGTGTTTAGTGAGAGAACTTTGATCGTCACTAGAATTGCCATTATCAACAACACTATGTCAACAATCCAAGTTGGAGGACATACATCTAGAGTGGTACTTCTTGATACAAGTGCCCAACTAATGATTCTTGGAGTTCAATTCGCCAAGAAGATTAGCATGTTGGATTCCAAACTACGAAAATCTATGTGGCAGATTCGCGCCGCTAATGGGAGCGTAGAGGAGGTATAGATTAGGGGCTTTGCCTACAAGTCATATCTTTAGTCACCAATGCCACCAATTACGATGTGTTCATTGGGCAAGAGGCTTTGTTCCACCAGGTTTCACAATTGACAACTGGTTCAAGCATGCAGTCTACCGAATGGATTGGGAGACTTATGAGCACCACCTGGGATATATACCCCTTGATTACATGGGAACCATAGTCCTATGGCTCACCATTGTATGCTCAAGGAAGCACACACTATTTCTTACATCTAATAAGTTACTCACGAGTGGATAGAGGGAGATGAAAAAGAGACAACTTACGCTCAAGCTATTGAAAGCTTGAAGGTGGTCCCTACTGACATTCAACATGGACCAAAGGTTCAAAGCAACCCACGAGCCCTTGGTCAAAACTTTGTCTAGTTTTGGAAACATTGAGAGCCATGGCGAACCGATTAAGCTAGTAGTTTGTCAGCTAATCACTTGGACACCGCCTAAGGACGAGATTACATTACTAAAGCTCTTTGCTAGTATTAGTACAAGCCTCAAAGCCCTACTATAGTCAGGGATGGTGGTTCAGAAATATTTTTACGTAAACATTGATCTTATTACAAGGCAAGTGGTAGCATCGAGAATGAGGGAACTCATAATTAGATTTCCACAACAGTTTGCAACCACTGCATGGAAAGCCAATTTCACATTTTTGCCTTCTGACATACAACTAATTCAAAAAAAACATATGAAATTATTTAGCCCCGTGGACTTCATCATTTCAGGTTGGGAGTGTCAAGGATTTTTAACGGCTGGATTTGGAGAAGGCTTAAATGACACAAGATCCAGTCTCCTCACGGAATGGTACGATTGATTACTTGGGTTCAATCCATTTCTCTTCTGCTTGGTTATGTAATTGAAAACACCCCTTTTTAGCTTAACCAAAGGGGGAAAGTCCAAAAGCATTGCATGCTGGTTAAACATCACCTTGGAGAGTCTTTCTTATTCGATGTAGCACAATGCGGTTCCTATGCACACCGATTACGCAACTGGTGGACTAACTTTGCAGCACTCTCAATTCTATAGCTGGCTCTGAGATACACCATCAAAGACCCCAACCTACAGGTTTTTCACATATTGGATGATCAGAGTTTTTGCCAACCAGTTACAAGGCAAGAAAAACCTCCTTGGTTTCTTACGAACATGATAAGAAAACCAAGAGCTGCTTGGCCCACCTTTGTCTCTTTCCTAATAACACACGCATTTTAGGGAGATGGACCAGGCCTGGTGTATTGTCATGCTTAAACCACTTGGGATGAACCAAGCCCAGAAGAAAGAAAAAAGGCTATTGGGTTAGAAACTAACACTACTAGTCACACCAAGGTGACTAGATTGGAGCATAACGCTCTACTGGGGAGAGGCATGGATCTGAATTCCCTTACATAATTATTGGTAACTTGTGTATTTCTTCAAATGTACACATCACCAACACTGATTCAATCAACTTATAGTTTTGGTAATGCGACCACATGGCACCCTGACCAAGTACACTTGCCTATCTTCAACACTCTACATTTCACTCTTAGTGTTGGGGGGGAGGAGGTACCATGTAATTTGACTCAAGTTGTTTCTGATACACTTGGAAGTACATCAGCTTTTGGATAAACATTACAACCTTTTACGAATATGCACAGTTGGATAATGGAGAACCCAATACACTAGGTTCTCCAAACACACTTTCCAACTCCATTCCATGTGCTTCCAACCACCCTTTTGTTATGTCATTGTTATGTCTCATTAACAAATGGTCTTTCTCCTTTTTGTTTGTTAATTAGCAAATTTGTGACCTGGTCTTTCTCCTTTTTTCTTCTACGTCATGTCAATGAAACCTAGTCCCCATCTATGTGGATGAGTGAAACACAATTATTCTATGTGGATTGTGTGAAACAAGAAACAAATTAACTCTATGTGATAATTCAATGTGATTATTTTAGGAGGAGTTAATTTGGTCAAGGTCTTAGTGATTCACATTTTCATCCTTACATAACATTTTGCCACACAAATCATGTAGGAGTTGTTTTATGACATCATTGATATTGTCCTTTGATTTCACATCCTCCAAAAAAATAGATTTGTCGTAATGGTTGTGAAACAAATGATAGAAATTTTTGCACAAAGTGGTTTTCCCAATCCCACCCATTCCAACCAAACCAACAATAAATTCCTTTTGTAACAAAATGTTTATGTCTTTTGCTTTGTCAATCAACGCCACCTCATGACATGGCAAAGGTGGAAGCAATATATATTTTTGTCAAAATTCACAAAATATAAATCATTTATATGTTATCTTTTTTATTTGATAACCAATATATATGACATTGCATATGTGATACACATCAAGTGTGCTATGACCTAATGTGTTTCAAATTACATGAACATATATGAAGTCAAACAAATTAAATTTGATGTTTTTGCCTCCATACATATTTTCAAACATTTCAACAATAAATAATAGCTTGGATGATTTTTGTTTCGTAACTTGCAAATTGTCAAGCGATTAGCATCTTCAATTTTGTAATGGTTGTTGTTTGAAAATTGAATAGTTGAGGCATATGGCACTAAAATTGCCTCCATGTGCAAAAGATTAAGTTAATGCAACTCATTGACTTGTTTGTTCATTTATGTTTTAACTTATACATAACATAATAATTCCAAATGGTGGTGGAAAGTAAGTTTAATAATTATTGATGTTTGAATCAAGATGAAATATTTTGTGTAAAAGTAATTTCCTTCAACCTTTTGGCAAGATAATTATATAAATACATCACAAACTTATTGGTTTTTGATCTCATTTATCTTACATGTTTTAATGATGTTATGATTTTCCTTATAAATATTTATATGGAATTGATTTAATGAAAGGAAAATTAAAACCTATTTCCTGATGTTTGAAATCAATCAAATTTCCTTTCCATCAATAGTATTTCATGAAACAAAGTTCACAAAACATATGACCCATTCCCCACATTAATATATTCACATTAGTAGAAAAACCCCATTTTTCGACTTGTCTTAGGTGACAAAAAGTCTCTTTTGCGACTATTTTTGATCAAAAATAATTACAAAAGACACTTTTAGTCGCCTAAGACAAGTCGAAAAATGGGGTTTTTCTTCTAATGTCAAAAGTATTGAGTCCTTGATCCCACACAAGTTTTGACAATATAAAAAATGTTCCACTAATGAACCAAATTAAATAACTTTCAATGTGACGAAATGAAAATTTTACCCAATTTTTGTTGAATGGTAATCCTTCACCAAATGCATAAATGTTGAGGTCTTCATGAGTGGCATTTAAAAAAATTGTTGAAAGGTGTTCCATTTGTGGGTTGAAAGATATTATATTTTTTAAAACCAGATTTTTGTTGCATATTTGTTCAATGTCTTGATTTGTTGATGTTTCTAAGTGAAATAATTTGATAAAGATTAGGTACCACTAGCATGTCGTACACTATAAAATATTACACCTTTAACATTGTTCAAAAATGTCTTACAACATTTGTGTATTTCATCATCCAAATCATTTCTTAACCTTTGATGTACATGTTTGTAAGCTTCAAGCACCAAGCTTTTGAATACAAGACCTCCAAAACCATAAGCAACTAATGCCACCGGTCCATCCCAAAGGGATTGATAACTACAAAATATTCAACAATGCACCAAAATTTTGTTATCAACATTGTATTATCATGTACAAATTTATCCTATTATACTTGGGAGGCAATTTTTCAATTCACACATGACTTAAGCCATAAGTTCATAATTGATTTGCTTGTCATTTGTCATTTTTCATTTATTGACTCTATTAATCTACCTAAAAAAATGTGACGACCATGTTTTGGTAAAGCTATTATTATGTATAAATATGTATGTGTTTACATTCTTGTGTTTATGTACAATTCATCTTTTATGTGTTACTTTGGAAATATTGTTGAAATAAAAGAATTTTAAATTAAAAAAATTGAAAATATTTTTTTGCAATGAAATGGATGCAAATTTTCTATACATGTATTAATATGATTTAGTTCAATTCAATTGCATTACCACATATAAAGCTTCAAAAAATGTGAACTAAAAATTGCCATCAAAACCAAACTAGTTGTACCATGAATTTGTAATATGAACATAGACTTTGGTATTATCTTCAAATAAAAACATTTGCATTTTAGCCCCATTTTACATTCTCCTACATGAATATAATGATTTAAATAAATTGGAACTTGTTGGCGTGTGTCACAATACTAACACACATGAACAATTAACTTGTGCAAAACATTTTAAAAATTTTAAAGTTGCAAACAACTATCTTTAATGTACATAAGGAATAGTAATTAATGTGTCCATAAATAGAGAAAATTATCACACCTTTAATTTGTAACCAAACTTTGAATGAGGTTTTTGCCAATTTCAATCACATCATTGTAGAATACTTGTCAAAATGTTAGAATCATAGGACAATGATAAAATTCGAACATAAGGAGAACCACAATAAGCACGATTGACATCTGGTGCAAAGTGCAAACACGTTGGATCCAAGATCTCAGGCCTTAGCCTAGTGAAAGCAAGTAACTTTTTTTTTGCTCACTTTTGGTCTTCTGACTTGCTTTGTGTTATGGTGCCCACAACCAAGTCTATTGTTTGTGAAGGAATCGATGGTATCCGTTTCTTCAGTCTTGGGGCCAACACAAGGCCATAAAGTTCAATATTTATTAGTAACTTGGGGCAGATTGAAAAGATTTTTTTCTTTTTTGGCCTTGAAACTCCTAATGTAATTTAGCACTTGGGGCTGATTTCAACATTTGCACCAATAGGAACGGCATGATTTGAGTTGAACATGGGGCTTGACTCCTATTGTAAAGTGGGCCTAAGAGCAGGTCCACAAGTGCTGGGTATATGGCCCTAGATGGTAAATTTTGACTTAGCACAATGGCATTGGCCTGGACATTTTCCCTGAGAATACCAAGGCAGGCAAAAGGCTCATCAAAGGACAATAATACCTTCTGCTGATTGTTCAATAGACTGTTAGACAGGTGGTCGGTTCAAGTGGGTTGCTAATAGCTATTATTGGTTACCGATCATTTGCATTGTCAGTTTTAGTGTGGGGTTGTGCAAAAAAAACAGAGAAAAGAAACTAATCTTGGTTTTGTGAAATATTGTGTTCCATTGCAATATACTCAGAGCACCTGTGGAGCTGCTTTAAAGGATGATTTTAACTACAAAAAAAGGTGTTTTGTCAAGTGACTTCATTAAATTTTGAATGAATTCACTAGTTTAAATAATTAATTAAAAAATAATAAATTTTCTGATCTAATGAATGGGGAGTAGTGAATTGCACCCACATTTTTTAATAATTAAAAACAAACACAAAGTGTTTGTAACTTGGTACCATAATAGATTCTGGTTTGGTCAAGGCATAATATTTGTACCTGGTATATACCAGATACAAATATTATCAGTGTTTTTCCTTCTCTTTTTTTTCTTTTTTTTTCAATTTTGTGGTTTGTAAACTTTGTCAAAAAAATTCCATTTATTGAGCATTTTTTTCTCGAATTCACACTTTGAAAACGAATTTTCCCAATTTCTTATAAAAAAATTTAGCCACAGTGCGAAAATTCACCAAGAGAAATCACATTTCTGAACACAATTTCTTTTTTTTCCCCCCTCCATATTTTTTTTTTATGACCCCCCCCCCCCCCCATGCAATTTTTCCTTCTCCCCCCAGGCTGCTCCCAGTCATAGCCACTGACTGGCCAGGGCGAACCAGCACCGACACTGATACACTCACCATGGTTCAAGTGTAGGCCAGGATAACCTGACCAAGGCAAATTGACCCCACATTGGGATCATGGTAAAAACCTCAGAGCCCATTTAAATTGCTCATAAATATTCTAAATATTAAAAACATCATTTCTCTTGACAAAAATCAGAGTCCCTAAATCCAAATCTAAATAATTTTTGGGGCCTGATATGGCCATTTGAATGGGTTTTGAGGGGGGGGGGATGTCCATTCACCCTGGCCGGTTCACCCAAGGCCCAATTAATCATGCATTGCCTGCAACATGAGCTCTGGGCAGAACGCTTTCAATAATGCACTGGGTGAAATCAGCCAACAGCAGGAAACGTGTGGAGCAATTATTTTTTGGGAAGCGCGAATGCTACAGTCTGAAGAGTCACGGCAAAACCCTTCTAGAAGTTTCTGGGGGAGGAGAAAATGAAGAAGAAGAAGAAGAAACATTTGTGAGAAACGTTGAAATAGGAGTAAGAAAAAGAGAGTGGGAATCCCAGGGAGATCGTGAAGAGGAAAGGGTTTGATGTTCTTTGGAGAGAGATCTAGTGGAAAGATCAGCTTGCGAGAATCTGTGATGTGACGAACACCCATCATACCCTGTGTATGCTATTGGGATGGCAGAGGATTTCTAGCAGGTTTTATGAGAGCTTCTTCTTCTGTGAGAAAAGTCGAAAGAGGAGTAAGAAGAGAAGAGT
>Ga0116229_10007405_pt1 | contig 17389 bp, 13 predicted proteins | sample S1TSphgellanicum_3_FD_87313 | JGI IMG/M metagenome (GOLD analysis project Ga0116229, IMG submission 87313) | Host-associated microbial communities from peat moss isolated from Minnesota, USA - S1T2_Fc - Sphagnum magellanicum MG | ecosystem: Host-associated > Plants > Peat moss > Unclassified... | reverse complement strand
TCTATGCCATGAACACTCTGGTCATGAGCACCGACTCAGGCATAGGACGGCTCTACGTGGATCTGTTGGGTTTCGGCGCCGAAGAGCGCCTGCGGTTGCAGGATCCTGCGCTCGGCTGGCGCGCGCAGCTCACCAATCATGGTGCGCTCGCGATGATCGAGAGCAATTGGAGAGCCGCGCCGGGCACCATCTGCGCGGGCCTGCTCGGCGCGCTCGGATTCGCGTTGGTCAACGTCGGCATGGTGGCCGCGTACGTGATGCTGTTGCGACCTCGAGCGTTCCTTGGGGGCCCGGACACCACGCTGCCGCAACGCTGGAGTGCCGCCTTGCTTCTGGCCGTACCACTCTACGTCATTGCCACCTCGCAGGTGGTCGCTTACGCCCCGTCGCGTTTGCGCTCCCAGGGAGAATTTGCGGTGGCGATCCTGGCCTGCGTAGGCTGGGCCGGTCTCAGTGCGGCCTGGCGCCGGCGCCGCGCGCGCGTCACCGAACCAAGGTGATCGGGCCCGGGTTCAATGCAACGTTGAGCGGCTTCTCCGCGGGCTTCTCCACGGAGTAATGGATCACGCGATCGACCTGATAATCCTTCGAGCCACCCGCATGCGTGAAGATGATCAACTCGCCCAGGAGGCCGAGCGCAAAAATCTGCACCCCGAGAACGATGAACAGCGACGCGAGCAGCAACGCAGGCCGGTCCGCGAGTGGGACTTGGAACATGATGCGATCGACGATCAGATACAACAATTCCAAGACGCCGATCGAGAGAGTCGTCACACCGACCATGCCGAAGAAGCGCAGCGGCCGTTTCGTGAAACGGACCAGAAAGAAAACGGTGAACAGATCCAGAAACCCGCGCAGATAGCTTTTCAGCGGATAAGGGCCCGGACCCGAATGATCGTTGGCTTGGCGCACGGGGATCTCGGCGACTTTGAAGCCATGGCGATCGGCCAGAACGGGCAGGAACCGGTCCTGCTCGCCGTAGAGATGAATCTCGTCGAGAACCTTGCGTTTGAACGCGCGCGCGTTGCACCCGAGGTCGCGAAAATCCAGCGCAGTGACGTATTTCAACAGCCCGTGAAACCATTTCCGCCGCAGCGTTTCGAATTGACCGCCGCCGCGCGGCTCGCGACAAGCGAGAGCGAGGTCGGCTTGATCCAAGGCCGCAACGAGTTTGGGAATCTCATCGCCCTCGATTTGCAGATACGCAGGCAGCGAGACGATCGTGCCGCCGGCGGCGTGCTCGAACCCGGTCATGAGCGCGGTGGCCACGCCGAAGCGCCGGCTCAAGGAAACCACGGTGATGCGCTCGCCCCGCTTGGCGAGATCGAGCAAAGCCGACTCATAGGCCGGTTGCGGCCCGTCGAGCACGTAGATGAATTCGTAGGGCAAGTCGAGTTCGTCGAGGCCGCGCTTATAGCGCGCATGGAGATCCGCGAGCGGCGATTGTCGGGCACCGACCGGGATGATCGCTGAAATCAGCGGCGCCGCGTAGCTATGCGTCATGGATGATTGCTCTCTGAAGTCGGTAGCGATGAAGTGAGTGGCGATTTCGAGGCATGCACGGTGGCGCACCTTTTCGACAAGCGGGCAAAGTCATCGGGCCGAACATCGCCGAGTTTGTACACGAGTTCGCCCAAGGTGCCGCTCGCAATGAGGGTCAAAGACGCCATCAGAAAGATCAAACCCGAGCCTGCCAGCGGCAAGGCCACATAGCCCGCTCCTGGAATCGCCATGAGCGCGCCGATCAATGCGACGATGCCGATCAGCGTCAACGGCATCGCCAGCAGGCTGAACCAGATCAGCGGGCGCGCCGTGAAAGAGGCGACGGTCTTGATCACCATGAGATCGAGCAGGACCTTGTACACGCGTGACAGCCCGTATTTCGATTTCCCGAACTGACGGGCGTGATGGCGAACCTTGATCTCGGCGATGCGCGGGCCGGCGATCGATGCCATGGCCGGAATGAAGCGGTGCATTTCGGAGTACAGCGGAATATTCTTGATCAGCGATGCGCGGAAAGCCTTCAGGGAACAACCGTTGTCGGTGATCGGCACTCCCGTGACCTTGCCGATCAGCCAATTGGCAATCTTCGAGGGTATCTTGCGCGACAGCATCTTGTCCTGCCGCTTGTGCCGCCAGCCCACGACGAGGTCGTAGCCCTCCGCCATCTTGGCCAGGAACAGACCGATGTCGGCCGGGTCGTTCTGCAGATCGCCGTCCATCGTGATCAGAATTTCACCGCGCGCGTGTTCGATACCCGCGGCCATGGCCGCGGTCTGCCCGTAATTGCGCCGGAACTTGACGAGCCTCAAGCGCGGGTCCCGGCGTGCAATCTGCTCGCCGCGTAGCACCGTGGCATCGCTGCTGCCGTCATCGACGAACACCATTTCGAAGCGCAGCGCGAGCGGCTCGACCGCCTGGACGATCGCCGCATACATGGGAACGATGCTGTCCTCCTCATTGAAGAACGGCACGATCACGGACAGTTTAGGCGTCGCGGATTGCATTGCTTCCCTATCGGTGGTCCGCAGGCGTCTACGAGCGCCGGTTCTGACGATGAACTCTTCGGACAGGACCCGTAATCTATCACAGCGACCCGCGCTTGATCTTCGCCGCCCCCGGCCACCGACATTATAGTGCGATTCGCGTCGCGGTTCGCGGCAGAGAATGTCAAATGCGCGGGGCTCGGGCCACGGACTCCGTATAATTCCGGCGCAATGAAAGTTCTAGTTACCGGAGCGGCCGGCTTCATCGGTTGTGCGACTTCGTTGCGCTTGTTGGCTCGTGGCGATGAAGTCATCGGCATCGACAACTTGAGCGCCTACTACGATGTGTCGCTCAAACGCGCACGACTGGACCGCCTGACGCCCCACCCGGCATTCCGCTTTGCACCACTCGATTTGAGCGACCGGGACGCGATGGCGGCACTGTTTGCGCGCGAGTCGTTCGATCGGGTCGTGCATCTCGGCGCTCAGGCCGGCGTGCGCTATTCGCTCGAGAATCCCGAAAGTTATATCCAGAGCAATATCGTCGGCACGCTGCATGTCCTGGAAGGCTGCCGGCATCACGGCGTGGGCCACTTGGTCTATGCCTCCTCGAGTTCCGTATACGGGGCGAGCGCCGCGCTGCCGTATTCGGTCCATGAGCCGGCGTCGCATCCCGTGTCGCTCTATGCGGCAACCAAGCGATCGAACGAATTGATGGCGCACAGCTACTCGAGCGCCTTCGCGCTGCCGACGACGGGCCTGCGCTTCTTCACCGTGTATGGGCCCTGGGGCCGACCCGACATGGCCTTGTTCTTGTTCACGCGGGCCATTCTCGACGGGCGGCCGATCGATCTGTTCAACCACGGGCACCACCAGCGCGATTTTACATATATCGATGACATCGTGGAGGGTGTGGTCCGAGTGCTCGATCGTATCCCGACGCCGGACTCCGATTGGCGGGGAACCGCCCCGGATCCGGCCAGCAGCCCGGCCCCCTATCGCATCTACAACATCGGCAGCAACCGACCGATTGAACTCTTGCGCTTCATCGAGGTGCTCGAGGCCTGTCTCGGACGCAAGGCCACGACGCGTCCGCTGCCGATGCAACCCGGCGATGTCCCCGACACGTTCGCCGATGTGAGCGAACTCGTCCGCGATATCGACTACAAACCCTCGACACCGATCGAAGTCGGCATCGCGAACTTCGTGGCCTGGTTCCGTGACTACTACGGCGAGTCGCGAATCCCCTGAGGTCCGCCGCTGCGCCGGCGCAGCTGCAGGGCGGCGTTTAGAGCGCAGTGAGCAGCCGCTGCACGACGACGTCCCAGTTCCATTGCTCTTTGGCGCGCCGGTAGCCTCGCTCGCCCATGAGCTTCGTCGTTTCGGGATCCCGCAGCATCGTGATGATTCGTTCCGCGAGCGCCTCATAATCGCCGGGTTCGATGAGATAGCCGGTCTCGCCCTCCTGGATCAGCTCCGGCATCGACCCGGTTCTCGTTCCGATGCACGCATTCTTCGACCACATGGCCTCGGTGAACACGAGCCCGAACGGCTCTTTGAACGCCGGCATGCAAAAGATATTGCTGCGGTAAAACAGCCTCTTGAGCTCGAGGATCGGCAACTTGCCATGAAATACGACTCCAGGCCCCGAGACCGGCTCACCCGTGACGACGTTGAGTATCGCGTCCGGTAACACGGCGTGCACTTTCTCGAAGGCCTTGAGCAGAACGCCAAGGCCCTTCTTGCCTGCTTCCTTGCCGACGAACAAGACCGAACGCGTCGCGGGATCCTTGGTGCCCGCATCGCGTTCGATGTCCAGGTCGATGCCCGGACCTGCGCCGATCACGGTGATCCGCTCAGGGGAAATTCCGTAGGCCTCGACCATTTCCGGCTTGACGTGGGATCCCATGACGAATATCCGATCCTGCGCGAGCAGCGCCCGACGCTCGAGCTCGTTCCAGCGGGGATGCGTCTTCTTCTCCGGGAGGGCAAAACCTTTCTCCGGCAGAGACTTCGATTGCAGGTTCGTATAATCCGTGTAAATCGTGAAAAGCTTGCCGCTCGGTCGCGCGGAGCCGAAATAGTTGTTCGAGTTGGCGGCGATGAGCACCACGACATCCGCCTGCGGATTCCGATCGACGATGACTTTGCTGACCTGGGACATCGCATCGTAGAGCGCTTCGGTGCGCCAGAGCATCGCGCGCGCCTCTCGGCCATAGGTCATGACCGCGTCGGCGGCGATGCGCAGCAACTTGAGTCGTCGCTTCCAGCCGAGTTCGTGCAGGCTCTGCCGCACGTAAGTGACTTCGCACCCGGCGCGCTGCAGCGCGGACTTCAGCGCCGGCGTGACGCCGGAGAACTCATCGACGGAGATCAACAGAATCTTGGGTCGTCGCGTCGGCTCCGTCGGCATCGTGCTAGTTCAGCTGCGGCCTCGAAGACTTCGCCACGGTCAATGGCACGACCGCGATTTTCTTGCCGCCGACCTCCTCGAGTACCTGCAGCGTGAGCCTGGCGATGAGATCCCAGTCATAGCGGGCGCAGGCCGCCTGCAGACGCTCGGCGATGACTTCCCGCTCGGAATCGGTCGCGGCCGCCAAGCTGCGCAGATGCGAGGCGAGAGCCGCAACGTCGCCGAGCGGAAAATAGCTCCCCTCACTGAGGCCGATCTCGAGATTCGCGGGGATATCGCTGGCCACGACGGGGATGCCCAATTTCATCGCCTCGAGCAGTGAGATCGGCAGCCCCTCATGGGAGGACGGCAGCGCAAAGATCCCCGCGTGCGACAGAAGTTCCTGCACCTCGGGCCCCGAACGGAATCCCGTGCACAGGATCGAGTCATCCCCTTCGTATGCCTTGGCGCAGAGCTCTGCGTACCGCTGCGAACCTTGCGCGCCGCCGACCAGAACCAGCTTCCATCCGGGAAGCGCCGCGGCCTTGAACGCTGCGATCAAATCGAGCTGGCGTTTCTCGGGCACCAAGCGGCTGACCTGGACGATGTAGCGCTGGGGCGTAAGGCCATAGCGTTCGATGAGGCCGCGCTGCGAAACCCTCTGCATGTCATTGACACCATTGGGGATCAGCACCGCCTCACGTCCGTATTTCCGCTTCACGACCTCGCGAATATCTTGCGAAATCACGATGCGCTGATCGGCGCAGGTGATGCCGAGTCGTTCGCCGAACTGCAGCAGGGCGCGGGCCGGCTTGTTCCACTTCTCGCGCAAGTAGTCCTGGCCGTGATGCGTGACCACGACTTTGAGGCCGCAGAGCTTGGCGAGCGGTGCACAGAGCCAGGGTCCGACCGCATGAATATGCAGCACATCGGGACGGCGAACCGCGGCGTACAAGACGCCGAGGAAGGTGTGGACGAGCGCCTCGACCCCATCGAGCTTCGGCGACGACAGCCAGCGGACGTCGACGCCGCGCCATTGTTCGGGACAATCCGCCGTGCGGTAGGGGCGTCGGCCCAAGACCGTCACTTTGGCGCCCAAGGCCCGCAGCCGCGGGTAAAGTTCGGAGGCGTGTACTTCGACGCCCCCCGGAATATTCGGGATTCCACGAAATCCAAGCGCCATGACATGCAATTCGCTCTTCGTGACTCGCATCATTTTCGCTTTTCCCCCATTTCTTGTTTTGCCGCAGACATCATTCCATCGTCATCCGCCAACTCCGAGTTCCGCGTACAACGCCAGCATGCGCCGCCGGTAAGCCACCGGCCCAAACTCCGCCCCCATCCAGTCCCGGCCCGCGGCTCCGAGCCGGCGCAGTGCCGCTACCGGCAGTTGAGCCACCTCGCGCAGGACTTGCGCCAATGACTCGACACTGCCGCTCGTGAACACGTAGCCGGTTTCGCCCTCACGAATCAGTTCGGGAATGCCGCCGATGTTCGCCCCGATGACCGGGCGCTCCAGAGCGCTCGCCTCCATGATGCTCAAGGGCGCGTTTTCATACCATTCCGACGGAACCACGACGGCGCGGGCCGAACCGATCTCGTTGCGCAGCGGCTCACCGGTGAGGTAGCCCGTGAAGTGCACATCGCCGCCCAAGCTCGTCGCCAATTGCCGCAGCTTCGCTTCTTCCGGTCCGGTACCCACGATCCGGAGTCGTACGCCGGCCGCTGCGGCTGCCTTGATCAGCGTGCCGATACCCTTCTCGGACGACAGGCGGCCGAAATAGACGAACGCGTCGCCCCAGGAGCGACCGGACGCAAACTTCTCGACATCGACGAAATTGGGGATATGAACGAAGCGGCGGGTGTCGATACCCCACTCGCTGAACTTGTCTAGAAAAAATCGGCTCGGGACGACGAATCGGCCCACGGTCCCCAGGTAGAGGTTCAAGGCGCGATGAATCGTGGATTCCAGCCAGACCAACGCACTCATCGCGAGCGAGTCCTTGATGCAACGATGGGTGATCACGTTGCTTAGCGCGCCGCCCCTGCACTTTTCACAGACCGCTCCTTGTGAATACATTTTATAGGCGGGACAAGCCAGCTTCAAATCATGCAAGGTCATGACGGTCGGGACACCCCGGCGGCGCAGCTCCGCGAGGATCGAGGGTGAGAGATGATGATAAATGTTGTGAGCATGGGCGATATCCGGGCGCGTTTCGGCGACGAGGCGACCGATGCGACGCGCCGCATCGGTCGAATAGATCGTCTTGACGGCACGGGACAGCTTCGCGAGCGGCGATCCATCCATCGATCCATCGGTGGTGTTCGCGAAACTCTTCGACCACGGACTCGGATCGTTCTCCGCGTGATGCATGGAAAACGGTACGACAGCCCAGCCGGCGTCGTCGAACAGTCGGTTGTGGTCGAAAAAGACAGACTCTGCTCCCCCTCGTCGATAATAGTAGTTATTAATGGACAGCAACTTAGGCATTTTTAACTTAATGGCCCGTTAAACCTGAACCCAAACCTAAGCAACTCGTCACAAATTCGCACGCGCAGCGTTACCGCAACTGTGAAGCGCATCGCAAATTCAAGATGATTCACTTGGGGTGATCGGGCGTTCTCCCGGGCGCCACCGCGAGCATGATTCCTCACGCGCCGGGGCGCAAGAACTATCGCGCGACGTGCGCGGGTTTTTCTTTATGATGCGTGCCCATGAAACAGGATGCTTGCCCATGAAACGCGATCTCGCCGCGCTCACCGCGACGCGCTTCGACGTTCTCATCGTCGGGGCCGGCGCATTCGGCGCGGCGGCCGCCTGGGATGCGGCCTTGCGCGGACTCAAAGTCGCCGTCATCGATCAACATGATTTCGGCGCCGGCGCTTCTGCGGAATGCTTCAAGATGGTCCATGGCGGTATTCGTTATCTGCAGCACGCCGATGTGCGCCGACTACGATCGTCTTGCGCGGAACGCTCGGCGCTATTGCGCATCGCACCGCACCTCGTGAACCCGCTGCCGATCGCGATCCCGACCTACGGTCATGGACGTCAGGGCAAGGCGTTTCTGACCGCGGGCATGTGGGCTTACGATCTGCTCACGCTGGACAAGAATGCCGGCATCCAGGATCCGCTGCGGCGGATCGCGGCCACGCGCCGTCTGTCGCGCAATCGCACTCTCGAGTTGTTTCCGGAGCTCGAGCAGCGGTCCTTGACCGGTGCCGCCGTGTTCGAGGACGGACAGATGTATCACACGGCCCGCTTGGTGCTGGCCTTCGTCCAGTCGGCCGTGAGCCGGGGGGCGGTCGCGGCAAATCATACCCAGGCACTGCGCTTTCTCTGGGAAGGTCGCCGCGTTTGCGGCGTGCGCGCACGCGATTCAGTCGGCAACGAGGAATTCGACATCAGGGCGGGCTTGGTGCTCAACGCGGCCGGCCCTTGGGCGGAGTATCTGCTCGAGGACCCGGATCATTTCGGCGCTCATCGGCGCGGGCACTTCTCGCGGGACGCGTGCTTCATCGTCAACCGCAAACCCCGGTCCGCGTATGCCTTGGCGGTACCAGGCTGGACCAAGGACAGCGATGCCGTGGTCAGCCGTTCCGCCCGCCACCTTTTTGCGGTGCCCTGGCGGGACTGCACGCTGATCGGTGTCTGGCATCGATTGTTTACCGAGCGGCCGGACACGGCCCGCGTCGAGGAAACCGAACTCGCCGCCTGGATCGCGGAAATGAACGCCAGCTACCCCGCCTTGAATCTGAAGCGCGAGGACGTGCTGTACGCCAACTGCGGCCTCGTACCGTTCGGCGACAGCCGCTCGTCCAACGGAGACTTAAGTTTCGGTAAGGAGACTCGCTACTTCGACCATCGCACTCAAGGCATCGATGGCTTGGTCACCGTGATCGGCATACGCTATACCACCGCGCGCGGCGACTCAGGGAAGGCGCTGGATTTGTTGTTGCAGCAGATGCCGCAAGCGCCGGGCCGCCCGGCCACCGACCGCACGCCGCTCGTCGGCGGCGAGATCCGCGATTTTGCCGAGCTCCAAGCGGCCGCCCGACGCGCCGTGCATGAAAACATTCGTTCGAGCACCGTGAACGCCTGGCTACGCAACTACGGCACGCACTACCGGGCATTGGCCGACTTGGCCCGCCTTCCCGAGGAGGCGTGCTGCTTGGCCCAGACCGACACGGCCATGGCCGAGGTGACCCACGCCGTCCAAGAGGAGATGGCCGTGCACCTCGAGGACGTCGTTTTGCGGCGCACTAACCTGGGGTCCGGTTCCCATCCGGGCCAAAGCGCCATCGCCGCGGCAGCCCGGCGAATGCAGCAACTGCTCTCTTGGAGCGACGGTCGCCGGCTCGCCGAAATCGCCGCAACGAACCAGGCGCTCGAACATCATCACGCAGGCGAACGGCTCACCGCATGAAAATATTGATCACAGGTGGCACAGGCTTCATCGGTTCCAGGCTGGCTCTGTTGGCCCGTGCCGAAGGTCACGAGATCGTCGTTGCGGGGCAGTTGAATTCGGACGCCGAGCGGACCCGGGCCGCCGAATTGGAATCGAACGGAGTCACGATTCACCAGGGCCCGCTCCAGGAGCCCAGCTTCGCGCAGAGTGTCGTGGCCGGCTGCGAGGTGGTCATCCATCTCGCCGCCGCTCAGCATGAAGCCAATGTGCCCGACGAATATTTCTTCGCCGTCAACGTGACCGGCACGCAGACCCTGCTCGAGGCGTCTGTTTCGGCCCGCGTCCGGCGCTTCGTGTATGGCAGCACCATCGGCATCTACGGGGAGTCAGACGGCCGCACCTTGGATGAGGATTCCACGCCGCACCCGGTCAATGTCTACGGACGCAGCAAGCTGCGCGCCGAGCAGGTGGTGGGCAGCTTCCGCGAGCGGCTCGAAACGAGCATTGTGCGGATCTCGGAAACCTACGGCCCCGGCGATTTTCGGCTGCTGAAGTTGTTTCGCGCGCTCAATCGCGGTCGCTTCTTCATCATCGGTTCCGGCATGAATCGTCGCCAGGTGATCCACGTCAACGATCTGTCCCGCGGGCTGCTGATGGCCGCCGTCGCTCCTGCCGCCGTCGGCGAAACCTTCGTCATGGCCGGCGAGGAGATCATGACGACCCGGGATCTGGTACGGCGCATCGCGAGCGCCCTGGGGCGCTCCGCACCTGCGTGGCGCGCGCCGCTGTGGCCGTTCATGGCGGCTGCCGTAGTCTTCGAGCGCACACTGTCGCCGCTCGGCATTCAGCCACCCCTGCATCGGCGACGCCTGGATTTCTTTCGCAAATCGTTCGTGTTCTCTACGACCAAGGCGAAGAGACTGCTCGGTTTCACGCCTGCGATCCCGTTCGAAGCGGGGGCGAAAGAAACCGCTGAGTGGTATCGCGAGAAGGGCTATTTAGGCCCCTAGGCGGCCGTCGGACGCTCTGCGACCGCGGCGATTTTCTTCGACACGATGCGCACCTTCTTGCCGTAAAGCACAAAAATGATCTTCATGGCCGCTTCCATGATCCCGGTGACGAACAAGCCGACGTAGTTCAGCGGATTCTTCCAGAACACGTACAGCTTCAAGGCGAAGGGCTTGATGTGTTCGAAGCCGCCGAGCTGCAGCAATTGGGTCAGGCTGTGCTCGGTGACGTTGTAGAAATGATCGATGTTGTGCGCCAGATTTTCGGATCCGACGAGCGGGTTCGCGCCGTTCATCGCGTAGACGACGATCTTGCCGCCCGGGCGCAAAGCAGCGCGGCACATACCCAGAAAGCTGATGGTCTCTTCGATCGTGAGATGGTTCAACTCCTGTTCGGGAATGATGCAGTCGAATTCGCCGTTCTGGCGCTGTGCCAGATAGGGAAACACCTCGGCAACCTCGCAGGCCAATCCGCGCTTCAAGGCGTGCGCAACCTTGCCGCCATCCGAGTCGATGCCGATCACGTGGCGGTAGCCACATTGGACCAACAAATCGACGAGGTATCCCGGCCCGCAACTGATCACGAGAATCTTGGCGTTGCGATCCTCTGGAATGTGCGCGAGATAGTTGGCGCGGTAATACGCGCTGAACGACTTGTAACCCTTTTCGACATCGGCCGGCGCCTGCCAATAGGAATCAAAGGGCTCCAGGCGCGCCGCCAGTTTGACCGGTACTCCGTCGGTACGCACGGCAAGGCCGTCGCGCAGCGGCGTCACCGAGGCTGAGAAGCTTTTCGACATCGCACACACTCCCGCGAGTTCGTAAGTCCGTATAGTGTAGTGCCTGCGAATCGGGCGGGGTGCCTAAATCTGCAAGCTGACATAATCGGGATCCGCCGCCGGTCTTAAGCGTCGATGAGAATCCTGTTCTGCAATTACGAATATCCGCCGCTCGGCGGCGGTGGCGGCGTCGTCATGGCGGCCCTCGCCCGCGAATTGGCGCGCCGCCACACGGTGACCGTCTTGACCTCACGCGCCATGGGACTGCCCGCGGAGAGTGTCGACGGCGGCGTCCGCGTGATTCGCGTGCCGGTGTTTTTCCGTCGCGAGCTCGCGGTCGCCAACTTGAGTTCAATGTTGGCCTATCTGCCGACGGCGGCCTTCAGCGGCCTGACTTTGGGGCGCTCCGGATCCTTCGACGTCATCAATACCCACTTCGTCGTGCCGACGGGCCCGGTCGGCGACCTGCTCCGTCGCGTGCACGGCATTCCCAACGTGCTCTCGGTGCACGGGGGCGATCTCTATGATCCGAGCAAGCGTCTTTCGCCGCACCGGCTGCCCCTGCTGCGCCGGCCCATTGGCTATCTCCTGCGGAGGGCCGACGCCTTGGTGGGCCAGTCCCGCAACACCCTGCAGCATGTGCGGGAATTCTACGGCGTCGAGCGCGCGACCCACCTGATTCCGCTCGGCATCGACCGGCCGCCGCCGGTCCCCCGGGTCCCGCGTTCTGAATTCGGCATTCCCGACGATGCCTTCGTCCTGGTCACGGTGGGCCGCTTGGTGGCGCGCAAGGCGACCGTGCGTCTCGTCGAAGCCATGGCCGCGGCGCAGCGGCCCGATACGCATTTGCTGATCGTCGGCGACGGACCCGACGCCGACACGGTACGCAGCGCAGCCGCGGAGTTGGGCTTGACGGCTCGCGTACACTTGCTGGGACAGGTCACGGAAGTTCGCAAGTATCAGGCCTTGGGCGTCGCCGATGTATTCATTTCCGCGACCCAGCATGAAGGCTTCGGTTTGGTGTTTCTCGAGGCCATGGCCTGCGGTTTGCCGGTGATCTGCTATGACCATGGGGGTCAGACCGACTTTCTCGTCGACGGCGAGACCGGCCATCTCGTTCGTTTGAATGATCTCGACGGCCTGGTCCGCTCGATCGTTAATTTGCACGATCATGCCCCGGTGCGGACCGCCATGGCGGAGCATAATCGGCGCTGTGTCGAAGACTACTTCATCGATACCTGCGCCGCGCGCTACGAGAAGCTGTTCCAAGAGGTCGTCGGCGCCACGGCCCGGACTTAAGCGAGGAATTGACTGATGTGCGGTATTGCAGGAATCGTCGGCAAATTAGCCCCGGACGGCGCAGACATCGGGGCCATGCTGGGCGCGCTCGCGCATCGAGGGCCTGACGGCGACGGTTTGTATCGCGATGCCGGCGTGGTCCTGGGACACCGTCGGCTATCCATCATCGACTTGGCCGGCGGCCGTCAACCGCTGCGCAACGCGGCCGGCACGATCTGGCTCGTCTGCAATGGCGAGATCTACAACTATGTCGAGCTGCGGCGACAATTCGAATCGGACGGCTATCCCTTCGTCACCCACAGTGATTGCGAACTGATCATCGCGCTCTATGAGAAGCACGGCGACGATCTGCTGCAGTATTTGCGCGGCATGTTTTCCTTTGCGCTCTGGGATTCGAAGCGACAACGGCTGCTCGCGGCCCGCGATCATCTGGGTCAAAAGCCGTTTTTTTATGTCGACCAACCGGGCCGCTTCGCCTTCGGCTCGGAAATAAAGTCCCTGCTCGCGCTCGACCCAAACTTGCGGCAGGTGAACCTCGAAGCCCTGGATCAATACCTGGCGTTGCGCCTGATCGCCCCTCCGCTCACGATGTTCAAGGACGTGCGCAAATTGCCGCCCGGACATCTGTTGATTCTGGAGCGCGATGCGCGGCCGGCGATCCGTCCGTACTGGGACTTGAAGTTCGAGCCGAAAATGGCTTTGCCGGAAGAGCAGCTCATCGACGAGCTCGACGAGCGGATCATCGAATCCCTGAAGCTGCACATGGTCAGCGACGTGCCCGTGGGTGCGTTTCTATCCGGCGGCCTCGATTCGAGCATGCTGGTCGCCATGCTCGTGAAGCGGTTGGGGGTCAAGGACCTGCCCACCTTCACGATCGGCCTGCCGTACCAGCAATTCGACGAGGCGCCGCACGCGCAGAACGTCGCCACCCGCTATCACACCGATCATCATGCGCTCTCCATCACGCCGAGCCTCAAGCAGTTGTTGCCGGATTTGATCTGGCACCTGGACGAGCCGTCCGACCCGCTGTCGCTGTGCGCGTGGCATGTCGCCATTCTGGCCAGAAAGTACGTCAAGGTCGTCATCGGTGGTGACGGCGGCGACGAACTGTTCGGCGGCTACGACCGCTACTACGGCAATGTCTACGCCGGCTACTACGGCAAGGTCCCGGAGCTGCTGCGCCGCCAGGTTCTCGGGCCCGCGCTCACGCTGCTGCCCGGCACAGGATGGTACAAGAGCGTCGGCCATCAACTGCGATGGCTGCACCGGCTGTCCTTTTTGTCGGGCAGCGAGCGCTATGCCGGCAGCCTGACTTATTTTTATTTCGACCACACACGGCGCCAGGCGTTGTTTTCCGAGGCCAGCCGCGCGGAATTGGCCGGCTACGACGCCGAGCGCGCTCTGAAGGATCCTTTCGATTCCGTCTCGGGCGATGCCATCGACCGTATGCTGTACGCCGACAGCAAGATCCGGCTGCCGGACCACCCGGTCATGATCAGCGACCGCATGACGATGGCGCATGGGCTCGAGGCGCGTCGTCCCTTCATGGATCACCGGCTCGCGGAATTCGCGGCGCGCATGCCGTCCAACGTCAAGGTGCGCGGCAGGAGCTTGCGCTACCTGCAGCGCAAGCTCGCGGCCCGCTATTTGCCGCCGGAGATACTCACGCGCTCGAAACAGGGTTTCTCGTCCGCCCTGCCCTACATTCTCAAGAACGAATACCGGGATATGTACGCGCAATTTCTGAAGAACTCGGAACTCGTGAGAGCGGGCATCCTCGCGGGCGAGCCCATCCAGCAAATGCTCGACGAGCATCTGGGCGGGCGCGCCGACCATGGCAACCGTTTATGGCTGCTCATCAATTCCGAAGTCTGGTACCGCATGATGATCCTGGGCGCGTCCAAGGAAGACTGCCGCGGCGAGTCGCGCCAGTCCGAGATCGCGTCTGCCGCCTGAGTGCGAGAGTCCTGTTATCGAGTCTTAACATAGTGTAAATGCAGTCGTGAGCCCCTTCACCGTTCGGCCAAACTGACGGAACGGCATCACAAATTTGTCTATTCTGGACTCCAATAAATCGAGGGGCGGGCTGTCCGACCCTCTAAAACGGGAGTTCAACCAGTGTCACGCAATGTCTCTACGCTCTTGAGTGCCTTCTCATTGGTTTCGACGCTCGTTCTCGCCGCCTGCGGTGGGGGCGGCGGTGGCGGCGGCGGTGGAAGTTCCGGGGGCACCTCGTCGGGCGGCAGCACGTCCTCCGGTAGCTCCTCATCGGGCAGCTCATCGTCGGGTGGCAGCACCTCGTCGAGCAGCGGCAGCTCATCGTCGGGCGGCAGCACTTCCTCTGGCGGCAGCACGTCGTCCAGCAGTTCCTCGTCGGGCGGCAGCACTTCGTCGAGCAGCTCCTCGTCCGGCGGCAGCACCTCCTCGAGCAGTGGCGGCAGCTCCTCGTCCTCGGGCGGATCTTCTTCGAGCGGCGGCGGCGGGCCGCCCACGATGACGGGAACGGTCCTGAGCGGGACGCAACCCATCGTCGGCGCCACGGTCGCCGTCTGGTCTACCGGCACGTCGCAAGTTCAGGTGGGCAGCAGCGTCACCACCGACGCGAGTGGCGCATTTTCGATCAATTTCACGTGTCCGTCGTCAACGGCGCTCATGATCGTGACTGCGAGCGGCGGACACATCGGCAGCGCCGCCGCGAATGCGCACATCCAGCTGGTTTCCGCGCTCGGCGCCTGCGGCTCCTTGCCCGCGAGCGTGGTCGTCAATGAATTGACGAGTACGGCGGCGGTCTATGCCTTGAGCGGCTTTGCACCGACCGCGGGCACCGCGGCCGTGACCTTCCAGGGCAAGTCTCCAAACATCAATCAAGCCTTTCTGACGCTGACCAATCTGATCGTTCCCGCTACGGGAACCTTCGCGGCGAGCAGCCGCGTAACGGATCTCACCGTCGTTCAGCAACGGCTCGACACGCTCGCGAACGCGATGGCCGCCTGCGATGCATCGACCACGGGTGCCGCCTGCACGGAGTTGTTCTCCTGCGCCGCGGCGAACGCGACCTTCGCCGCGACCGGTCAGCCTTGCACGGGCGGAACCTCGACGATCACGACGGATGTCTTGAACGCCGCACTCAGCGTCGTGCAGAACGCGGGCCTCGTGTCCATGGCCGGCGTCTATGACGTCGCCACCCAGAGCACCGCCTTCAGCCCCGCGCTCAGCGCCGCGCCGCTCGAGTGGAGCTTGCCGCTCGTGTTCACGGTCCCGAATTACGGGCCCGTGGTCGCCGACGCCGGCGGTCATATCTGGATGCTCGCGCCGGACCCGAACCCGGCTGTGGGGCCACCGGCGATCCCGAACCTGGCGGTCACCGAAATCGATGCCGACGGCACGTTCCTCTCCCCGCACAAGACGGGGCATGATTGGAGCGGCGGCGGCGTGTCCAGCATCCAGGGCAACGACACCACGAATATCGCGATCGACCAATCCGGCAATGTTTGGGTCAGCGGCACAGGGCCCACGGTGGCCGAGTTGAATTCTTCGGGAGCGGGAGTTACCGGTGCTCCCTGGAACGCCGGCAACGGCCCCGACGACACGGCGGCAGTGACCATCGACTCCTCGGGCAATGCCTGGCTCGCGAGCGGCAATACCGCGCCCAGCGTGTTCGAGATCAGCGGCGGTACGGGAGCGACGCTCGGCACCAATCTGTCGGGCAGTAGCGGGTACTCGACGCTCAATTGCCCCTGCAACGGCATGGCCGCCGATGCGATGGGAGACGTTTGGCTCATCAGCAGCGGCACGAATCAATTTCTGTCGCAACTCAACCCGCAGGGGGTCGAAGGCAATATCCAGGGTCCACCCGCGGTCAACGGCGTGGGCGGCTTGTCGCAATTCTGGTCCGTGGCGGCTGATGGCGGCGGCAACCTGTGGATTACCGACAAGCACTACCATGGCGTCTGGGAATTCACACCCTCGGGCGCGGCGGGAACGTACTCTCCGGCACCTTTCAGCAACGCGGCCGGGGCGGGAACCACGCCGAAGGCGATCGCCATCGACGGCGCCAATCACAAATGGATCGCGAACGACCCAACGTCGAACTTCCCGAGCATTACCGAGCTCAGCGCGGACGGCACGATGAACTTGTCGCCCAGCGACGGCTTTGGATTCCAAGTGACCGCCGTGACCAAGGCCTACGGCCTGGCGGTCGATGGCTCCGGCAACGTTTGGGTCACGGATGGCGGCAGTGGCGCCAACGGCACGGTCACCGAGTATGTCGGCGCGGCCGCACCCACGAAGAACCCGATCGCGAGCGCGATCAAGTCGGGGAGTTTCGTTCCCTGAGCAGGACATTGAACAACTCGATGTACTGCTGCGCCTCGGCGTCCGTAGAGTAACGCCCGGACACCGCGGCGCGCGCATTGGCGCCGAGCTCGGCGCGCAACGGCGCGTCCGACAACAGACGCGCGAGCGCGTCGCGGAAAGCGGTTCGGTCGAGGGGTGGCACCAACAGTCCGAGCCGGCATTCCTGCTCGAGCTCCGCCGCGATTCCGACGCGCGTCGTCACGAGCGGCAAACCGACGCTCATCGCCTCGAGCAGCGAGAGGCTGAAGCCCTCGTAATCGCTCGGAAACACGAACATGTCGCTCGCCTGCAGATACTCGCCGACGTTCGGCACGCTGCCCGTCAAGGTAACCCGCGACTGCAGCGCGTGGACGCCCAGGTATTCACACAACGCCGGTTCACAATCGTCGAATGATCCGCGGCCGGTGCCGACGATCAAAAGATGTGCACCCGGATTCTCCGCCGCGAGCTCGCGCCACACGTCGATCAACATCATGACTCCCTTCGATACGGCGAGCCGGCCCGTGTAGATCATCAACAGCGCATCCGCGGGCAGAGATAAGCGCGCGCGTAGCGCGAGTTTCCGGTCTGCGGTGACCGGCGCGAAGCGTGCGACCGAGATCCCGTTCGGGATCGCGACGATCTTGGCGGAGTCGACGCCGACGCTTTCGAGACAGCCGCGGAT
>Ga0116229_10007404_pt1 | contig 17391 bp, 14 predicted proteins | sample S1TSphgellanicum_3_FD_87313 | JGI IMG/M metagenome (GOLD analysis project Ga0116229, IMG submission 87313) | Host-associated microbial communities from peat moss isolated from Minnesota, USA - S1T2_Fc - Sphagnum magellanicum MG | ecosystem: Host-associated > Plants > Peat moss > Unclassified... | reverse complement strand
CAACGCAGCGACTTCGGTCGCGGCGCGGTCCACCGCCAGCGTATACATGCAGAGATCGTTGGTGCCGATGGCGAAAAAATCGGCCTCCAGCGCCAGCGCGTCGGCGGCCAGCGCGGCACCGGGGGTTTCGATCATAATGCCCAGATCGGGGAGTTTGTCGCCCAGCTTTTCGCCGCGGCGGCGCAGGCGCTTGGCGACGCGGTCGTAGATTTCGCGCGCGGCGCGGACTTCGGCGACGTTGGTCACCATCGGCAGCAGCACGCGCACCGGCCCCGCGCGGCTGGCGCGCAGGATGGCGGCCAGTTGCGTTTCGAACAAATCGGGCTGGCGCAGCAACATGCGCAAGCCGCGCATGCCGAGTGCCGGGTTGTGATCCAGCGTGTCCGGCACCAGGCCGCGGGCGGCCAGCGCCTCGATATCCTTCTCGCCGCCCCAGTCGAGCACGCGGATCGTCACGCAGTCGCCGTCCATCGCTTCGATGACGGTGCGGTAGGTGTCGGCCTGCGCCGCCTCGTCCGGCAGGGTTTCGCGGTTCATGAACAGGAATTCGGTGCGGAACAGGCCGATGCCGGCCGCACCGGACTGCGCGATCAGCGGCAGTTCGGCGAGCAGTTCGAGGTTGCCCTGCAATTCGACGGCTTCGAAATCGGTGGTTTCCGCCGGCAGGCGGCGCAGCCGGGCCAGGCGCTGACGCTCGCGGGCGTAGGCGGTCATGGCGCGGCGCGCGTCCGCCAGGGTCGGCGCTTTCGGCGCCAGCGTCAGCCGGCCGGACTCACCGTCCAGCACCGCCATGGTACCGGGCTTGGCCGCGGCCAGCAGGCCCGGCACGCCGAGCACCGCCGGCACCGCCAGCGCCCGCAGCATGATGGCGGTGTGGCCGTCGGTGCCGCCTTCCTCGGTGACGATGCCGGCGACGCGGGCCGGGTCGATCAGGGCCGCGTCGGACGGGCGCAGCGACTCGGCGACCAGGATCGCGCCTTGCGGAATATTGGCGAAGTTGCGGAACGGCGCGCTGGTCAGGTTGCGCAGCAGACGACGGCCGGTTTCGCGGATTTCGTCGGCACGGCGCTGGCCCGCCGCGATATCATCGGCGCGGCGCTGGCGCGTGGCGGGATCGTCGGTGGCCACCATGGCCAGCACGGAGGCGGCGAGCGCCTCGACCTCGTCGTTGATGGCGGCTTCGGCGGTCAGTTTCTGCTCGGCGATGCGGCGGCGCGCCTGGCGCAGCAGGCGGGAGCCTGACAGCATTTGCGTATAGGCGTCGATCAGCGGCGCGATTTCGTGCTGGCTATCCTCGGGCAACACGGACAGGCGGGCGCGGAGTTTTTCGAGCTGCTTCTTGGACTTCACCACCGCGTCATCGAGCCGGGCATATTCGGCCTCGGCCCCGCCCGCGGCGGCGCGCACCAGCGGCAGGTCGAGCGCCGGCTCGCTCGCCGCGTGCAGCGGGCCGATGGCAATGCCGGGGGAGACCGGCATGCCGGCCAGTATATGTTCGGGGCGGGCGCGGGGTTTGTCGGCCGCCGTGCCCGGTGCGTCAGTCCTGCTCATGGAAGCCGGCCTCGATCAGGCCGGCGACGGCATCCAGCGCCTCATGCGCGTCAAACCCGTCGGCGCGCAGCTCGATCGTGGCTCCCATCCCCGCCCCCAGCATCATCAGCCCCATGATGGACCGTGCGGAGACGGAATTACCATCCCGCACGACATCGACATTGGCCGAAAATCGCTCTGCGGTTGTGACGAGCTTGGCGGCGGCGCGCGCGTGCAGGCCGCGGCGGTTGACGATGGTGACGGTGCGGCTGACGACCGCTTCGCCGCTCACGGGCGGCCCCTTTGCAAGCCAAAGGCAAGGCCGGGTGGGGCGAAGCCGCCCCCCCCCGACCCCCCGGCGCTACCGCGCTGATGGCGAGATAGGTTTTGAAAGTCCAAAACGGACGGTGATCCGGGCGTAGGAGCGCCGGGGGGTCTGGGGGGGGCGGCTTCGCCCCACTCAGCCTTCCCTTCGATGTCCGCGCTCAAGCCTGCGCTTGCAGCGGCAATGTCAGCTTCAGCGGGTCGACGGTGCACCCGTTCGCAACGCCGATTCCGTTGCCCTGGCGCGGATCGAGCATGCATAGATTGGGAATGGTGCCGTTGCGCAGCACGGTGGAGGCGCTGGCGATGTACTTCCGGCCGGCCGCCTCGGCCACCGCGACCGTTTCGGCCAGCGTCTGGCGCGATCGCACCTTTGCCAGCTTGACCAGCATAGGGAGGTTGGCGCCGGCGATCACGTCGACGCCGGGGCGGTCCATCATGGAAATGGCGAGGTTGCTCGGTGTCCCCCCGAACATGTCGGTGATGATTACCACGCCATCGCCGGCATCGACGTCTTCGATGCAGGCGCGAATGTCGCGGCGCCGCTGCTCGACGTCATCCTCGGCGGCAATACAGATGGTGGCGACACCTTTCTGCTTGCCGACGACATGCTCCATGGCGCTCCGAAGCTCCTCGGCCAGACGGCCGTGGGTCACCAGAACCAATCCGATCATATAATCCTCAGGCCTCCTGCGCCTGTGCCGGCCCGGGAAGGCCTGCGTTACCGGAAGATTCCACGGACCCGGCGTCAGACATTGCGTCCGCCCCGGAACCGGACCTGGCCCGGTGCGCCGCCAACTCGCCGCTCAACTCTCGATGGTTCAAGGTTACGCGCCACGTACTCTGCTCTGGTGCGGTACCCTGCGGTTGCGCGTCCGTCAGACGGGCCGCAAGGCACTGCGCGATATGGACACTGCGGTGACGACCGCCGGTGCAGCCGACTGCAATGCCCGCGTATTTCTTGCCCTCCTGTACAAAGCGGGGCAAGAGCAGAGTTAACAGGTCTGTCACCTTGTCGAGAAATGGCAGATAGGCAGGGTCCGCCGCAATGAAGGCGGCGATGGGGCCATCAAGACCAGTTCCAGGCCGCAAGATGGGGTCGTAGTGCGGGTTCCGCAGGAAGCGTACATCGAAGATCAGGTCTGCGTCCGGCGGTAGACCGCGGGAATAGGCGAACGACAGCAGCGAGACGGTCATTCCAGGCTGGTTGCCGCCTGGCGCGAAACGGCGCTCGATCGCGGCGCGCAGCCCGGGGATCGGTAACAAAGATGTGTCCAGGACAAGGTCGGCCGCGTCCCGCAGCGGGGCCATCAAGGCTGCCTCGGCGAGGATGCCGTCGATTGCGCGGCCGCCCTGCGCCAGCGGGTGGCGCCGGCGGGTTTCGGTGTAGCGGCGCAGCAGCGCGCTGGTGTCCGCCGCGGCAAAGACCAGCTCCGGATGCAGCGCCGGGTTCAGGCGCAACCGCGCGAGCGTGTGCAGCACCGCGTCAGGCGCGAAGCCACGGCTGCGGGTATCCACGCCGACCGCGACCGGGCGGTCGCCGCGGGTCACCAACTCCTCCATCAGCGGCAGCGGCGGGTTGTCGATCGCCTCGTAACCCAAATCCTCCAGCACATGCAGGATGGAACTGCGCCCGGCGCCGGACAGGCCGGTGACCAGCACCACGCGGCGCGGCGCGCCGTTGCTCATCGGGCCGGGCGGGTCATCGGGCGGCGTGGCCTTTCATGCGAAGGGTCCCGCCACGAGCGGGATTTTGCCGAGCAGGCAGTCAAGCGCGAGCGCCACGCGCAACGGCGCGGACGCGGCGCCGGGATCGATATCTATCACCGGGAGGTCAAGATCGGGCAAACGTTCCGGCGACGGAAGTCGGTCACCACGTGTGAGCCGCACCGCCAGACGCAACATGGCGACGGTATGCGGCAGGCGCACGATACCGAGCCCGCGCACCTCCAGCAGGCCGGCGATCGAAGGCGGCGCGCTCGCATGCAGACCATCGATGGACACCTGATCGTCGGCGATGAGCGAAAAACCGTGGTCGAGCAATCGGAGCAACATATCGGACTTGCCGGCGCCCGGCGCCCCGAGCAGCAGCACGCCTGCGCCATCGCGGCAGGCGGCGCTGGCGTGGAGAAGAAAGGCGGGGGCTCCGCCCCTCGACCCCATCACGCGAAGGCGTGCTTCGCATGACGCGGACAAGTCCCCACACCCCATTACTTTAATGGGTTCAAGGCAGGAGGCATACCTACTGTCATCATACGACGTGAGCCCCCCGCCTAAACCCTACCTAAACACACAGGTTCTTAGGACTTGTCCTAAGCGGGGGTCCAGGGGGCAGAGCCGCCTGGCCTTGCCTCCTTGCGTGGCCCCGCCGGCGTCGCCGCGCCCAGCAGGTGGCCCAGCGGTGTCAGCACCTCGATCTGGTCGCACACGATCTTCGTCGCGGCCAGCAGCGGCACCGCCAGCAGCGCGCCAGGAATGCCCCACATCCAATCCCAGAACATCAGCGTCGCAATCACCAGCACCGGATTGAGGGTGAAACGCTGCGCCAGCAGCATCGGCGTGATCGTCTCCCCCTCCAGCACATGCACCACGAGATAGATGCCGGACGGCGCCAGCGCCCAGGCGACATTGCTGTAGCTGAACAGCCCGACAAAAAAGAACAGCACCATGCCGAACAACGGCCCCAGAATCGGAATATAGTTCAGCAAAAACGCCACCGTCCCCCACAGCAACGGATCGGGCAGGCCAAGCGCCCAGATCGACAGCCCGTTCGCCACGCCCACCAGCATGTTCATGGCGGTGATGGTGATCAGATACTGGCTGATGTTTTTCTCGATTTGCGTAATGATTTGCACGGCGCGCTTTTTCTCGGCCAGCCCTGGCAGGATTTCGACGAAGCGGCGCAGCAGCGTGTCGCCCTCTGCCAGCAGGAAGAACAGCATCACCACGAATGTCAGCATCTGGCCGAGAATGATGCGGGTGCCGAGCAGCACCGACAGGCCGACGCCGGAGCCCTGCGACAACGTCACCTGCGGCACCGCCGGGCCCGGTTCGCGCTGCAGCACGCGCTCCGCCTCGCCGGCCACCGTCTGCACCATGTTGATCGGGCGGCGCAGGAAGCCGAGCTTCTGCTCCAGCACGTGAATGCCCTCCGGCGCGCGCGCGATCCAGCCGGCGGCCGGCACGGAGACGGCGTAGCCGATACCGATAATGACCGAAAAGAGCAGCAGGATCGTCACCGCCGCCGCCAACATGCGCGGCAGGCGCACGCGCCGGTGCAGAACGCTCACCGCCGGGTCCAGCAGCAGGGACAGCACCAGCGCCAGGATCAGCGGCAGGATGATCGCAGCGGCAAAATAGAGCGTGTAAAACAACGCCAGCGCCGTCAGCACCACCAGCGAAACATCCACGACGCGGAACTCCGCCTCGGTAATCACCTGGCGCGCTTGCAATGTCTCACGCGCGCCGACCTGGTCGTCAGCAGGCAGTGTGTTGTCCATCGCGGCGGCCTCCGGTGTGAAGGCACAACGCCGCGGGCGCCGGGTTGTTGCCTGCGGAGAAGAAGGCGGGGGGCAGAGCCCGCCGCCTTCCTCTCCCCTGGCAACGGCTCAACGCCGACGAGCGATGCGCCACGCCAGGCGGGCCGCAGTGTAAAGGGCGCGGGATTGCAGCGCGCGCAACATGACGCGTTCGACGCGCAGCGCCACGTAACGCGCCGCGGCGGCGGCTTTGGTGTCGGACGGCGGTGGCGGCCCGTGCTGCGCGGCGAGCGCCGAGACCATCTGGACGGCGCGGATGCGGCGCACGATGCGCGCATGGCTCACGCGGGTCAGAGCAAGGCGCAGCGCATCGTGGATGTCGCGGGCGGCGCGGGCGGCGCCGTTACCGGTGGGCGGCGCGCATGGCACCCAGCACGGCGGGTCGCGCAGGCGCGCGATCAGTTCGTCCGTGGTATCGTAGAAATGTATGTTCGGGGTGTTGCCGAGTGCCACGCGGATTTCCGCAAACACCGGCAGGCGGCGCACGAACACCGGGCGGCAGGCGGCCAGCGCATGCAGCAGCGGAAAGCCGAAACCCTCCGCGTGGCTGGGGAACACGATGGTTTCCGCGGCATGATATTCCGCGCCGATTTCGGCGTCGGTGCGGCTGCCGACTTCGACGATGTGCAGATTGGGCGCGTCGATGAACGGCACCGGGGCGCCCGGATCGGCCACGCGATCGGCGCCGTCCCGGTTTGGCCCCATGGCGACGATGGCACGGTCCGGCAGCGAAGCCGCCAGCGCGTTCGCGGTGGGATGCAGATATTTATGGTGAAAATGGTTGCCCAGCACCAGGATCCGGCCGGCGGCCGGCGGCGGCGCGCCCGTGGCGCCAGGCAGACAGTATTCGTCCAGATCCAGCCCATGCGGGCACACGTGCGTCAGCGCATCGGGCGGGATGTGAAAGCGCCGCCGCAACTGGCCGAAGGTTTGCGCGCTCTGCACGGCGATCAGGTCGGCATGGTCGAGCGTCAGTTGCCATATGTTGTACAGGAGCGGCGACGCGAGTTGCGGGCAATCTATCGAAATCGTGTCCAGCATGTAGATGCCGAGCACGGCTGCGCGCGCCACCAGGCGCTCGAGCACGTTCCAGTCGTAGGGCTGGCCGACGCGAAACACCGCGGCGAAACACGTGGTTCCGTGCGGATCGGCGCGCGGCATGCCCAGCGCCGCGTAGCCGTGAAAATCATAGACCTCCGGCACGCAGAGCACGTGCAGCCGGACCGCGTCGCCCCAGACCTCTGCCGCCGATTGCAGCAACTGCCGGCCGGCTTCGAACGTGCCGTTATGGGCGGCGCGAAAGCTGGAGAAATCGAACGCGACATCGAGCTTGCCGTCGGCATCCGGCAGCGTGGCCGCCAGCACGTGCTCGGCGAGCGTTTCAGGCGTGTGGTAGTGCGCGTGCGTGACCGCGCTGTATTCCGGATAGCGTGCGTCCAGGATGGCGCGATTGGCCGGTTCCCAGCGGTCGCGATTGATCTCGGCGGTGGCAAAGCTGCTTTCCCCTTCGTGCCAGACAAAGGCATGGTTGGCGAGCACAGCGCGATAGCCGCAGCGGGCCGCGCGCATGACGAGATCGTTTTCCTCGTTATAGCCTTGGCCATAGACTTCGTCGAAACCACCGAATTCGGCCAGGATGTTCCACCGCACGAGCAGGCAGAAGCCGACCGCGGTCGGCACGAAGCTATAACGCGGCAGCAGCGCCGCGAGCGCGCGCCACTCCGGCAGCGTGGCGGACGGCGCGCGCAGCGGCAAGGTTGCCAGCGTGGCGTTGTTCGACCGCGGGTTGACGAAGCCGATCATGTGATCGAGGCCCGCCACGGCCAGCATTTCCGTCAGAGCCCCCGGCGTCGGCACGGCATCGGAATTGAGCAGCAGCAGATCGGCGCGGCGCGCGACGGCGTCCGCCACCGCCAGGTTCATGGTGCGCACAAAGCCTAGATTCTGCGGATTGACTTCAACGTGGCAGGCGAAATGTGGCGCCGCCCGCGGCACATGTTCGGCCAAGGAAGCCGCCAGCAGCGCGTGCCCCGGCGAATCGTTGTAGCAGACGACTTCGCCACGAAGGGCGGCGATCTCGTCGGCGCAGGTGACCAGGGCGTCGAACAGCGGCCGGACCAGTTGCGCGTTCTTATAAAATGATACGGCGATCAGCAGGCGCGGGCGCGGCCCGCGCTCTTCGTCCACCGCGCGCTGCGTGCTCCGCTCTGCCTGATCCATCGTAATGACGGTTAAACATCTGCAAGGGCGACGAGGCAACTCGGCTGCGGCTCAAGGAAGGAGTAAGGAAGCGTTCTTCTTTGAAAAAAAGAGCCAAAAAACTTTTGCGCCGGCGCCTTCACCACCAGACGTGGGCTGCGTGCAGGTGCGCGGAACCCAGGAGCAAAAGTTTTTTGGTTCTTTTTTTCAAAAAATAACACTTCCTTGCTTCCGGCGCGCTCGCCCAGGTGGTTGAACACCTGTTGCCGACATGCCGCGCCCCGCGAAATAGAGGTGGCGCAACCACGCCTTATTTTGGTTGAGATAGCGCCGTCCGCAGCGCGGGGCGCGCCGCAACCACCTGAAATGAACGCCGGCCGCCGGAAGGAAACACGGAAAGCGATGGCTTACACTCGCGGAAGATGCACGAATTTCGATTATTGCGCGTTGGCGGACTCACGCAAGGATGCGGAGATACCGGTCGGCGAGGACTTCATCTGCCCGGAATGCGGCAAACCGCTGAAGGCGCCGCCGGTCAGCGGCCGCAGCAGCGGCGGCGCGGTCCTTCTGGCGGCGGTTGCCGTGGGCGTGCTCGTGCTGGTCGGCGGCGCTGTGTTTTTTGGCATGCAATTGGCACAGAACGGCCGGTCGCCGGGCCCGGTTGCCACCACCCCGGCGGCAGCCCCGGCCAAGACGGTCGCTGCGATCGCGCCGGACACCAAGATTGCCCCGGTGCCAGGGCAGCCGCCAGGCCAGACAGCGGGGCAAGCGACAGGGCCGGCCCCGGCGCCGGCGCCGGCGCCGGCACCGACGCCGGCGCCGGCTGCGGCTGCCACGCCGACGGAGACGATACTCGTGCGCATAGCTGGCTCGGCCGAAATCGGCGATGGGCTGGTGCCGGCGCTCGCGGCCGCCTACCTGGCGCAAATCGGCGATACCGACGTGAAAACCGTGGCCGGGCCGAAACCGGGACAGGTCAAGATCGCCGGCGTGCGCGGCGCGCAGAGCGAGGCGATCATCGTCGAGAACGGCACCGCCATGGACGGCTTCAAGTCGCTGGGCGGCGGCGGCGCCGACGTGGTGATGGCGACACGACGCATCACCCAAGGCGAGCACGACCTGCTGAATGCGCTGGGTGACATGACCTCGGCCGCCGCCGAACACGTGGTCGCGATCGATGCGCTGGCGGTGGTGGTGAACCCGGCCAATCCGCTAAGCGCGCTGCGGCGCGACCAGGTGAAGGACATCTTCACCGGCGGCATTGCCGACTGGCGCGTGCTGGGCGACGCCGCCGCGCCGATCGACGTGTATGCGGTGACGCCGCAGAGCGAGGAAGGCGCCACGTTCACGCCGCGGATTTTGGGCGGCAATCCGCTCGCCAGCGGCGCCAAGCTGCTGGCCGATCCGCGGCAGGTGGCCCAGTCGGTCGCCGCCGACCCGAACGGCATCGGCGTGGTCGACCTACGCAATATCGGCGCACTGCGTGCGCTCACCATCGCCGACACCGGGTCGGCGCCCGAATCCCCCACCAACATGGCCGCGATCGCGACGGAGGATTATCCGCTGTCGTATCGGTTATACCTATATACCGCACCAGGCACGCAGGCCGGATTCGCGCAGAAATTCGTCGAATTCGCGCTGTCGCCGGCGGGCCAGAAGGTGGTGGTGCAGACCGGCCTGGTGTCACAAACCGCCAAGCCAGAGGCGCCGGTGGTGCAGACGACGCTGGACCGGCTGAAGGGTTTCATCGCCGGCACGCGCAAGCTCGGCATTATTTTCCATTTCCAGCCGAAATCGACCGAGCTCGATCAGCCGGGCAAGCGCGATCTGGACCGCGTTCGCAACTACTTCGTGTCCAACCATTACGCGCCGGATGAGGTGCGGCTGGCCGGGTTTGCCGACAACCAGGGCGAGCCGGCACAGAACGTCGCGGTATCAAAGAAACGCGCCGATGCGGTGGCCGATCTGTTTCGCGGCAACGGTTTTACCATCCCGCCGGGCAATGTGGAGGGTTTCGGCGGCGAATTGCCGGTGGCCGACAACGCGACCGAGGAGGGCCGCAACAAGAACCGCCGCGTCGAGGTCTACGTGCCAAAGTAAACAGGGAAGGCAAGAAAGGCCTTTTTTGAAAAAAGAAGCAGAAAACTGTTCCTCTCATTGACCTTGCGGCACCTAAGGGATTTGGCGGAACCAACCGCGCGGCGGTTTCTTCTTAAGCGCCGACAGGCTCAATATAATCTTTTCGCTTCTTATTTTAAGAAGTAAAGTTTTGCTTTTCTACGCTGCCTTCCGTCCCGGAATCCGATGTCGGAACGCCAGCGCCTCAGCCACGTCCTGGCGCCGCACGGTGGTAGCACCCGCCAGGTCGGCGATCGTGCGGGCCACACGCAACACGCGGGTGAAACCGCGGGCGGACAGGCCCAGACGCTCGGCGGCATGTTCAGCCAGCTTGCGCGCGTCTTCCGCGAGCACGATGCGCGCGCCGTCGAGTTCGGCGTTGGTCGCCGGCATGCCGGGACCGGCGCGAGCACGCTGCAGCGCGCGGGCGGCGGCCACACGCAGCGCAATGATTTCGCTGCATTCGCCGGGCGGTGCGCGGGACAGTTCCGCCGGTGCCACCGGCAGCACATAAACCGTGAGGTCGATGCGATCGAGCAGCGGGCCGCTGAGCTTGGCGAGGTAATCCTCGCCGCAGCGCGGCGCGCGGCCGCATTCGCGGCCGGCCTCGCCGAGATGGCCGCAGCGGCACGGATTCATCGCGGCGACGAGCTGAAACCGCGCCGGATAGGTGATGTGGGCGGCGGCGCGGCTAACCGTGGTGTGGCCGGACTCCAACGGTTGCCGTAACGTTTCCAGCACCGGGCGCGGGAATTCCGGCATTTCGTCGAGGAACAGCACGCCGCGATGGGCGAGCGAGACTTCGCCGGGGCGGGCGCGGCTGCCGCCGCCGGCCAGCGCCGCCTGGCTGGCGCTGTGGTGCGGCTCGCGGAACGGTGGCCGCTTGATCAGGCTGCCATCCACCAGCAGGCCGGCGACCGAATGGATCATGCTGACTTCCAGCGCTTCCATCGGCGTCAGGTCCGGCAGCAGGCCCGCCAGACGCGCCGCAAGCATCGACTTGCCGGCGCCGGGCGGCCCGACCAGCAACAGATTATGATTGCCTGCGGCGGCGATTTCGAGCGCGCGCCGCGCGCTTTCCATGCCTTTGACATCGGCCATGTCGGCGACGTTGGCGGCCGGCGCGATGCCGCCTGGTTCCGGCGGCGTGAGCACCTGGGTGCCGCGGAAATGGTTGATCAGCGACAGCAGATCGGGCGGTGCGAGCACTTCGACCGTGCCGGCCCAGGCCGCCTCGCCGCCTTGCACGCCGGGACAGATCAGGCCGAGTTCTGCCGCAGCGGCGGCGATCGCGGCGGGCAGCACGCCGACCACCGGCTTGAGGCTGCCATCGAGCGAAAGTTCGCCGAGCGCCGCGTAGTGCGACAATTCCTCGCGCGGGACCACATCCATCGCCGCGAGCACCGCGAGCGCCATCGGCAAGTCGTAGTGCGAGCCTTCCTTCAGCAGGTCCGCCGGCGCCAGGTTGATCAGCACACGGCGCGGCGGCAGCGCCAGGCCCATGGCGGTCAGCGCAGCGCGCACCCGTTCGCGCGCCTCGCCGACCGCCTTGTCCGGCAGGCCGACGACCAGGAAGGCCGGCAGACCGGCGGCGATTTGCACCTGCACTTCGACCGGCACGGCCTCGATGCCCGAGAACGAAAAACTCTGGACGATGGCGAGGCTCATGCAAGCTTATACAATCAGAGCGGGTATTTTTCAGCAAGCGCTCGCGCGCCTGCGGCAATAGCGCAGGCGCGTGGTGAGCCCGCCAACTGATTTTACCGTTGACAAGTTCATACGTTGTTAATAATTATAGACGTATTAGATTATAAATTGAGAACCGCGTCGTCACAGGAGATTTTAGGTGATGTTGCTGACCAATCCCGGATGGCTGGTGCTCCAAATTCGCGGTGCGCGACACCGACGAAGCATGCGCGAATGGCATTACACAAGTGCTGCGCCCGCTTCGGCGCAATGAACTGTTCATACTGGTCGCTGATATTGGTTTTTCGCTTCCGCAAAGGATAAGGCCCGATGGTCTACGCACCCATACTGAACGTCTCTGGCGCCGATGCGCTGCGGCGCAGCGGGCGCGGCATGAGCCGTGTGGGGTTGGATCTCGCGGACTGGCCAGTGCCGCACGACGCCGCTGGCGAAAGCTGGGTGCATGACGATGCGGCCGTCACGTTCGACCAGGACCCGGAACCGCAGGATACCGCGCCCGCACGAGACCCGCTTGGCGCCGTGCGCGGCATCCTGCTGGCCGTTGCCATCTCGGTGCCGATGTGGGTCGTGATTTACTGGGCACTCAAGCTGGTCTTCCACTAACCGCGCCATCCCGCGTGCCGCGTGCCGCTAGGCCCCTGGCAGAACCGCAGACAGCTTGGTATAGGCACGCCGCGATCGCGCGTTGAACCGGTCTTCCGGTTCAGACACCGACCTGCGGGTGTGGCGAAATGGTAACCGCATCTGACTCAAAATCAGACGGGGGCAACCCCTTGCCAGTTCGAGTCTGGCCACCCGCACCAGCCGGCCACACGATACGTTATCGCTCTTGTTGCCGGGCCTCTTGCGAGAGGCGCCTCGGCCACGCGGCCAGGCCTGATCTGGCGAGGGACTTTAGCATAAAAGTAACGACTTCAGGGACCGGACCGAGAAATCGCGCCGCTTTCTTGCAATGGCAGCGTGGGTAGGAAATTCACGGGCGCGCACCGCGATCCGGGAAGAGGGTCCCCGCCTGTGCCTCGGCCACAAGCCTGGCGCGCTGCCGTGGGAACAACATCGTTCGCGTATTGAGCGAAACCTGGCAAATGCCAAAGCCAAAGGTGACTGACCGTGATACGGTGCCGTCATCCGACAGCAACCATGGATTTCGACGCACGGTCCGACGTACGATCCGCATTGGCAACGGCAGATTGAATTCCATGGCTGTGGCTTAATCCGTCGGACCCGATACCCGCGCCCGCGCCCCGATCTGATGACACGCATCTTGTTGCAGCGCAATGAAACGAAAAGATGGGGCCACTGCCCCGGCCGTTCTGTGTTTCTTGCCGCAGAAACTTGTTGTCTCCAGGGCGGTGGCAACGAGCTGGCCGGCGCCCGCCGGCATCGTACTCATCGCCGAAGAAGGCCCGGGGCTGGCGCATGACCGAAAACCCCGCCAACCTTAAACATAATAAACGCACAGGCGTCCCCAATGCTGAACCCCGATGAAGTCCGCCAGGGTCTCGAATCGTCAGGCGAAACTCTGGTCAAGAAACAGTTAGGCGACGGCGTCCTGAGCGCACCCGTGGCGGAGATCGCTGTGCGGTGGCTGGCGGCAAAGCAGGACGAGCGCATCGAGGAACAGCGCGTCGTGCTAAAACGGCTGCTCTACCTCGCGTGGGTCGCCGCGTGCGGCGCCATTGCCGGCGCGGTCTTTAGCATTGCGAATTTCAACCGGCTGCATTGAGCTGTCGGCGCGCGCGCCTATGACAACCGCCGCGACGCCGGCCAGCCGCGGCTGCTGAATTCAAGGTCACAGCATTGCCGCAGACAGGCGATCAGGTCGCATGGCCGGTCCGGGCCCGTATTGGCTGCGTCGTGCGCCGCCGCACCCGCAAGGCTACATCCTCGCGGGACGCAACAATCGCACAGGAACGTCGCGCGATCGACCGGCACCCAACACCACCTGGCCGGCGCGCCGCACGTGACACAACGCTCGCGCGCGCGGTCGAACAACCGGCGGACGCGCGTGGCCAAAGACCGAATCGGCCGCGCAGGCCGGTCAAGACGCACCGGCACGTTACCACTATGCCCCATCGTCAGGCCCCCCAGCCGCTAAAGCGACATCAGCCCATGCCACCAAGGGTGCATCCGAAAACGCCCGATGGCGAGGTCCGCTCCGTACAAATTTTCGTGCTTCTTATCACCGAACGATACGGGTCTAACCTATAGTTTGTGAAACGAGACAAACGCGACCGCGGCGCGCGGCCACAGGAAGAAGAAGGAACTGCTTTTTTGAAGGACAGAAGCAACAAACTTTTTCTGTTTGGTGCGGCGCACGCTGAACGTCGGGCGGTGGCAGGGGAGGAGCAGCGCTTTTTCTCCCGTGCCGATCAGCGGCCTGCCCGATGAACTAGCAAGCGCTGTTTTCAGCGACTACGCTACCCGGATGGAGATTTCGCCCAAACCCACCGCGCCCGGCCTGGATCCCAGGGCCGCAGCCGTTTTGCGCGAAATCGTCGAACAATATGTCGAAACCGGCGAGCCTATGGGCAGCCGCACACTTGCCCGCCGCCTGCCGATCGCGCTCTCGCCCGCCACGATCCGCAATGTCATGGCGGACCTGACCGACGCCGGCCTGCTGTTCTCGCCGCACACCTCGGCCGGCCGCCTGCCGACCGATCGCGGCCTGCGCCTGTTTGTCGACGGTCTGCTGCAATTCGGCGAGCTGCCCGACGATGAGCGGGAGGCGATCACCCACTCGCTCGCCGCCAGCGGACGTAGCCTGCAGGATACGCTGGCCGATGCATCGGCCATGCTGTCGGGCCTCAGCCAGGCCGCCGGCCTGGTGCTCGCGCCGAAATCGGACAGCGCGGTGAAGCATATCGAGTTCGTGCCACTCGGCGTCGGCCGCGCGCTGGTCGTGCTGGTGAACGCCGATGGACGCGTGGAAAACCGCGTCATCGAGGTGCCGGCGGGCATGCCGCCGAGCGCGTTGACCGAGGCTGCCAATTACCTGAACACCCACACGACGGGGCGGACGCTCGCCGAACTGCGCCGCCATGTGACCGACGAGATGGCCGCCGACCGCGGCGAACTGAATGCATTGACCGCGGACGTGGTCGCCGCCGGGCTCGCGACCTGGAGCGACGCCGGGCGCGGCGGCGCGCTGATCATCCGCGGCCAGGGGCGGCTGCTGGCCGACGTGACGCAGATCGAAAACCTCTCGGCGATCCAGGTTCTGTTCGAGCGGCTGGAGACGCAGGAAACCATCATGCGCCTGCTGGAACTGGCCGAAAGCAGCGAGGGCGTGCGGATTTTCATCGGCGCCGAAAGCGGCTTCTTCGGCATGAGCGGCGTCTCCATGGTGGTAGCGCCGGCGCGCAACGAGGCCGGCGGCATCGTCGGCGCCATTGGCGTCATCGGGCCAACACGCATTAATTACGGGCGGATTATTCCAGTTGTTGATTATACGGCGCGGGTTATTGGGCGATTGCTGGGGTAGAAGATGAGGAAGAACTTCGCCTTTGAACAAAAGAAGTAAAAAACTTGTGTCAATTGGCACAGATGGACCAGGGCGCAATAGACCAGGGCGTAATAGACCAGGGCGTAATAGACCAAGGCGACATGGACCACGCACGACAGCGAGAAAAGCTTTTTTGGCTCTTTTTTTCAAAACATAATGCCTTCTTTGCTATGTCGCCCGCGTGCGCCCGACTTGCGCGGCGATAACGGCCCGAGCCGCGTGCGGTGCGAAGAAATAGCCGATCGGCTCATCGATGTAATCGGCGATGTCGCAAAGTTTGCCCGGCGCCACATGGATTTCACCACGTTCGATCGCGGCGAGTTGCGGCAAAGTCAGATCGATATGCGCTGCGAATATCGGCTGCGTCATGGCGAGCCGCGCCCGCGCCGCACTGATTTTGGCGCCGACATGTCTGTTCAATCCGCGGTCATCCCGACTGGCGGACTCGCCCGCGCCGATGCGCCCGGTCGAGCCGCGCGTCGTCTGACTTTGCATGCCACATCCTTAGGTTGTGCGAAATTACAAAAATACTCCTACAGGATGTATTCGTGTCGCGGCATAACGTTTTTGTGAGCGCCATGCGCTTTACGCAATCTTAGGTTGCATAGGATGCGTAGCTTCGGCACCGCCGACAAGATGATCACGTCTGCCGCCACGGTGCGACTGTCCAGCGTCGGCTCGGACCGCCAGGCGGCGCGCATCGCCGTCCGCACACTGTCCGCCAGCGGCGGGCAAGCATCGAAAGAGGTTGCGCACACCAGCGCGCTGGTTTCCAGCCAGTCGGTATGTGCATCCATCCCAGGTTCTTTCTAGGCTTCGGCGGAGTTTGCTCAGGTCCGGGTTGACCCCAGTTAAATGCGCCACGACGACGCCTTTGACGCGAAACCCTTGTTCCGCGCCGTGCAATCCCCTAGTTCCGCCGGCATGAGCGATACACTGCCCGAAGCCCCTTGGCCGCCCCACGACGAGGCCCCGCCCCGCCCCGAGGCAGCCCCCGAGGCGCATCCGCACAGCGCCGCCGACGCCGGCCCCATCGCCGAACTCGCCGCGCGCATTCGTGTGCTCGAAGCCGAGAACACAGAGTTGCGCGACAAATGGATGCGGTCGGAAGCCGACATGCAGAACCTGCGCAACCGCACCAAGCGCGAGGTGGACGATGCACGCCTCTACGCCGTGCAGAAATTCGCCAAGGACGTGGTGGAGGCGGCCGAAAATCTGCGCCGCGGCATCGAGAACCTGCCGCGCCCGCTGCCGAACGAGCCGGAAATCGTCTCCCGCCTGCGCGAAGGATTCGAGGGCGTGGAGCGTAGTTTCGTCGGCGTGCTGGAACGCAACGGCATTGTGGCCGAGGACGCGCTGGGCAAGATGTTCGATGCCCATCTGCACCAGGCGATGGGCGAGCAGCCGAGCGACATGCACCCGCCCGGCACCGTGCTGCAGGCCTGGAGTCGCGGCTGGACGCTGAATGGCCGCCTGCTGCGCCCTGCCATGGTGGTCGTCGCCAAGAGCGAACCGCCACCGGCTGTCGACACCACAGCTTAAGAAAAAGACAGTGTTCTTTTTTGAAAAAAGAACCAAATAACTTTTACCTGGTCGGTGGCGCGCTAGCCCAAGCGGCACACGTCAGGTGATCAGGGCGCCAGAGCAAAAGTTTTTTGGTTCTTTTTTCAAAAAAGAACACTTTTCTTTTCCCCTTGTTCCTTGGCCTATGCTTCCATACATGCCGATCACCCCATAGGGAGACTGAAGGTGCTACGGGCCGCCGGTCTCCGCCAAGAAGGAGCGTAATACATGAGCAAGGTCATCGGTATCGACCTGGGCACGACCAATTCCTGCGTCGCGATCATGGAGGGCAAGGATGTCCGCGTGATCGAGAACAGTGAGGGTGCCCGCACCACCCCCAGCATCGTCGGCTTTTCCGAAAGCGGCGAACGGCTCGTCGGCCAGGCCGCCAAGCGCCAGGCCGTCACCAACCCCACCAACACACTTTATGCTGTCAAGCGCCTGATCGGCCGCCGGTTCGAAGACCCGACCGTCACCAAGGACAAGGGACTCGTTCCGTACAAGATCGTGCGCGGCGACAATGGCGACGCCTGGGTCGAGGCCCGCGGCGAGAAATACGCGCCCGGCCAGGTCAGCGCGTTTATCCTTGGCAAGATGAAGGAAACCGCGGAGGCGTATCTCGGCGAGACCGTGTCGCAGGCCGTGATCACCGTTCCGGCCTATTTTAACGACGCGCAGCGCCAGGCCACGAAGGACGCCGGCCGCATTGCCGGCCTTGAAGTGCTGCGCATCATTAACGAACCGACCGCCGCCGCGCTGGCCTATGGCCTGGACAAGAAAACCGGCGGCACCATTGCGGTCTACGATCTGGGCGGCGGCACCTTCGACATCTCCGTGCTCGAAATCGGCGACGGCGTGTTCGAGGTGAAGTCGACCAACGGCGACACCTTCCTCGGCGGCGAGGAT
>Ga0116229_10007400_pt1 | contig 17399 bp, 10 predicted proteins | sample S1TSphgellanicum_3_FD_87313 | JGI IMG/M metagenome (GOLD analysis project Ga0116229, IMG submission 87313) | Host-associated microbial communities from peat moss isolated from Minnesota, USA - S1T2_Fc - Sphagnum magellanicum MG | ecosystem: Host-associated > Plants > Peat moss > Unclassified... | reverse complement strand
TATTTCACAATTTTTAAAGTTAAAGTGTGGAAAATATTGATTTTTGAGTGAATTTTGTTGTTGGAAATTCAAACTAGTTGCAAAAATTGGGTTTGGAAAGAAAAATTAATTGAGTTCTCAATGTGTTCACATTTGGGCCAATGACACAAACTACAATAGTTATAATGAACTAACATTCACCTCACAGAATAGATGGATAGAAGGCGTGATAACAAATGATATTTCATTTGTTCAATTCTTTCATAGTTAGAACATTTGCACATTTAAATTGTTTAACTATACAACCCAAATTGGTTCAAAATCAGCCCAATTTTTTAGATGGTTGTAAGGCAAAGAACTCATTGGGCATCATTTAAGGTGCAACTTGAGTTGATATTCAAAATTTCAAATTTGAACTAAAAATTTCAAATATCAAATTTGAGATATTTATTCACTAAAAACTAGGCATTTAATATTATTATTTTTATACTTGAATAAGGTATATGAATAACCTTTGGGTGGGTTTTTAGGGGTTTAACAGGGATGCTAGTCCATGAGTAGGCAAGCATGAATGCATGAGAAGGATTGAATCTTTTCTAGAATGTTTTATCCATGTCAACAAAATATTTTTTGACACATAAGATAAATTTTTTGTTGGCATGAAAATATTTTTTCATGTGTCCATGGATGAATGATCTTTATAGATGAAAGTATGGATGAACAATGGATAAACTTTCTTCAAAATGTTGGCAAGAAATGTTATTTTGGCAAAAACTTGAACAAAAAAAATAAGGTCTAAACAATTTATGTTGGTTTTTTTCAAAACAATTCGATAAATGAAATGTTCAAGTCACATTTCAAAGTCATATTTCATATTTCCTTGATATGAAATATATTCAAGTTTTGCAACATTTAAACCATACAGAATGTTAAATTAAATCCCATAGACCCACCAAGAAGTATGTGCCAATCCAAACACTAATTGTTCACCACTAAAAGGCATGTGCCCATTAGGAACAAAGACAATATGAAAGAACCCATGACACTTCACATTGCTTACACATTACAAGTTATTTTTTATTTTCATTCATTCTTTCAACCTCTTGTGTCTAATACCATTCTTGCTACTTGTAAAATCAAATTGCATTTTTTTCCTATACTATTAATTTGCCCGATCTATACAACAAGCTTTTATTTTATAATGACAAATGGAAAATTGCTACCAATTTTCACACCAAACACATTGGAATCAATGATTGAATATACATTAATATCAAGCATACTAGATATATAGAATATGTGAGATGACAACAAAACCTTGGGAATATCTATGAAATGACACTTAGTCACTCCCCCTCCAACATTTGATGGAAATTAGAACATGGGGAACATAATGGAATTTTTTTTTGACAAAATAGATGGATCAGCAGCTTGGTGATGGGCGAATGTGAAGATAGACAAAGAAAGTCTTACATTATTGAAACAAACTATAAACATTCCAAAGGAAGATATGGAAGACTGCCATTAAGTAATGTTTACACATGCCATTGGATTTTTTAAAAAGAATGCACAAGTTTGAAGAAGCCAATACCAAAACATTTTTCCACAAATTTATTCAATGATTTGTCGACATAGGATTTAGTAACCCTTGGGAACTTGCTATCAATATAATTTTTGAAACCTTGAAGATGAATCTATGCAACTTGAGGTAGGCAAGCCTAGTTGCCACAAGATTTAAATAACAAAGTTTTAAAACAACCGGTGAATCGTCAAATGACAGGTCGGCCCTGAAACCATGAGACATGTATGATAGTTGAAAGAAACAACAAATTAACAACTCAAGGAAAAAGAAAATTAACAATAAATTGTGGAACAATACAAGTGTTAAAATGAATAGTGGTTGAAGTTGAACACTGAAATTGATTATTGGAAAAACGAAATATTAATGTTGAGGCAAAGAGTCATGAATAATATGAAAGACAACCATTAAAAACACTCATGAGCACCACCAAATTTGGATATGTTCTTGATGGTAGAAAAAAAAAAATTCAAAATTATAGATGTAGAGAAGGCAGTCATTAAATGATGGGGTGAAGTCACAATAAAACAAGCCAAAAGGATGTCAAATGGGCCTTAAAGATAGTCAAGATTGGAGAAATATTTATGTTTTATCATTTAAAAACCATGACAATCATGGCAAGTTGGTCTTTTTTCATTCATATGAATGTTAAGGAATTCAAACCAAAAATCCATTTGATAAAATTTTAAGTTTAAATTTCCATTTAAGACCTTTGAAAATGAACACCTATTGCATCAAATTGAATCAATTTTCCAAAGGACTATCAAAAGGATTCATATAATAATAAAACAATTGATGGGGAAAAAATTAAGAAAATAAAAACATATTAGCCACATTCAAAAAGCATTCATACCCAAAAAATGTGAAATTCTAAAATTTTTAAAAACTCAAAAAACTTTCCAGAATTTTATAATTTCAAAAGTCATTTACCACATATAAATGGGGTATAAAGTACATGGTGTTTTAAGAAGATTTGTAGTTAATTCTACAAGAAAATATAAAAACTAAAAAAAATCAATTTTTAATTTTGATTTGAAATTGTTATCATTTTAAAAAATGAAACATAAAATTTATAAATAATCAATTTATTTTCAATTTTTCATATTTATCCCATTTTTTAAAAAAACATTTCATCTACCTAAAAAATTATATACATTTTTATAATAATTTGTGAAAAACACTATTAAAAAATTCAATCATATGAAAAAATGTTTTTTGGGTGATATGCAATTTTTTTTCCAAAATAATGTCATTAGTTTATTTTATCTCATTTGTGCCTGATGGGGATATTCTAATCGCTTGCAGGATTATAAAATATATGGGATAGTGATGAAAATGTTTATTACAAAGTTTCTAAGCAACCAACCATGAATGTACAAGTATGGAGGATGTTCACATGGAAATTGACCAGGTCATCAGCTTAGCCACGTGGATTTCATAGGGTGAAAAATGCATTAAACTAAATACCTCCAATATGTGTAATCTCTAGTTCCAAAATTTGTAATACACGTCAATTAAGATATATACATGTTTAGATTATTCACACGATTGTTTAATTACTTTCACTACATATTTAAAGACCTTTTGTACATCCAAATATCAATTGAAACTTGGAAATTTTTTGAGTGTTTCACACTTGATACGAAGGTTTATGTAGGAATGCAATGAAGTATAGGAATAATAGTTACTAGAGGGCATGAATTAGACACATGGCTTGTAAACAAGAATGTAAAATAAAAATTGACATGAAGCCACATGAGGCCTAAGGCCAATGAAGTGATCACAATTACATGTTACACACACCACACATGACACGAAGAGGAAACATAATTGTTCTACTAATTATAATGTTTTAGTGTAGTTAGTCCCATCCAAACGATCCAAAGAAAGTTAGATAGCTTTGAAGAAGGCCATGAATGCAATAATTTAAAAGTTACCTTATAAAAATTTGGACTTTAGGAGATGTTTAAAACTTTGTAACATTGCATGAATAGAGTTTAGTGTCTGTTAATGAACTTCCAAGTAACAATAAAAGAAAATGAATTCTAAATTGAATTGTTTATTTGCACAATGTCACAATATCCATATCCCAAGCACTCTTGTCAAACACTAAGGGATTTGGAGTATTACCTATTAGTAGAGAAAAGAAAATTAAAGAGTATAGATGTAGAGTTCCAAGCAAAGGTTGGGTACTAAGCATCTTCTAACCACTTGCATGATTACAAGATATATGGGACAATGATAAAAATGTTTTGCTTAGAGTTTCTGAATAGCTTGCAACAATCTCCTGGAGACTATCCATGGCTAACACACCCAACAAATTAAAATTATAGAATGCGATTTCACAAGCAGTGTGGTTACTTGCTCGAATTTCATACTGAAAGGAGAATAAGTGAATCAATCTTGCTACGAAAGTGGCCGATGAACACTTCTAATGTTGAAGATGATGCATACGAAACACCAATACTCACTTACAGTAAAGAGTTTGATCTTCTAGTATCGGCCAATTGTATTACTACAATTGATGTGGAAGAAGAGAACTCCCCACCATACCCAAAAGATGCAATGATGGACTTAGAAAAAAAGACCATGAATTCAGAAGACACCACCCCGGTGATTACACCATAATCCATAATGGGTTCCAATGAACTAAACGACCCACCAATGGCACTCGACTCTGCTCATTATGTTTGGAACAAAATTTGGTGACGCCTCTAAAATTGGCAGCAACTACAAAGCCTAGCAAGATAAGAGTTCCGAAAAACTATGTGTAACAGTTAATAAGTGTCCATAGACAAGGTTCTTCAAGGCTATGATGCACGAAAAGATATATTTTGTATGAAGAAACTATTTTTTGAACCAATACATGTTTTTGAATTAACAAAGTAATATGTTTACTATCTTTGAATAAAACATTTAGGGAAAAAACAGTTGTAAAAATTCCATAGGTTAATTAAAAGAGATGATATTATTGGTTTCAAAATGAGCATCACATTTTGAGATATTTGACAAAAGTGATGTCCCAAATTTTGCATTTCATTTCCTTTATAATAGAAAAGGATTTAAAATAATTGAGTGTCATGTACAAGGAACAATAAAACATTGCATGGATAATAACCAAAAAAAGAAAAAACATGGGAGGATGAGCCAACTTAAAAAATGACATCAAATGTAAACAAAATATATAATGATAGACATGCATCCAAACATCACAAAGAAGTTAAAAGAATTCTTAAGAAACCTTAAAAAATTCCTACTTTGAATTTGGAACACTTGACCTCAAGCTACCCCCTTTAATTAATTGTTGTAGAATACATTCAAATTGAATAGGACAACAACTTTAAACCAAAATAAAAACTCCATTGGAGAAGACTTGATAATGGGAGGAAATCGAATATGCATTTAGTAGTAACTCAAATCATTGAAATGTTGGAAGAACACCATTAGAGAGTCAAGAAACATTCCACAAGCTTAATCAAGAGAATTGTGGAGACCATTGGTAGAGATGTTGTAGTCCTATTGTAGGATTTAAAATGAGAAGGATGAAACAATAGAACCCAAAAAACACTCTCAAGATGTGTATCAAACAATGAAGTATTCCATCGAGAAAGATAAACTTGTTTTTGTCAATGAAAATGAAGTTGAATGTTTAGTTGAAATCATCAATTTATTGGAGGCTCTATATTCAAAATTTAAAATATAAGAAAAGGTAGCCACTGTATATAAATAACATCAATGAAAATCACTTTTTTGATTTTTTCGAATAGAAGATCTATATTTCAATATTCATTATGTAAAAATTGACATCCATGTTTGAATATCTATGAAAAAATTGAAAATGAGGTCATGCTGAAGCATATAAGAAAATTCAAAAATCGAAAGAATTAGAACAACTATTATTGATAGAATGACTTTGTTGGTTCAAGCACCACATGAGGAGGAATCAAAGGAGTACTTCACTTTGTTTCAGAACTCGAATTGCAATGAAGATGGTAGATTAAAAAGTACTAGGGAGGATCAGTATTCACATAAAAAGATGTTGCAAAATGGGAAATCGAATATCATAGAAGACTTAGAGGAATAGTTTAATGAAAACATTTATTTGATCTTAGTAAAAAGTGCACAAAAAATTGTTACAACATGGGATAGAAAACAAAGCTAATGAACTCCTTGAAATTGGCTAGGGATCACATGTTCTTTTCGGAAGCACTCTCCTTAAGGATGAAGTGCCAATCATTACAAAGAGCAATATTATAGAATTCAAGGATAGACTAACAATGTATTGAAACGATGTGGTGGAATAGAAATAAAAATATGAAATGCATTGAACATTATACTATTTTAGTAATCCATTAACAACAGTGGAATACTTATCCATTATTATAAATAGCTTCATAGTACCTCTGAACCTGTTGCAAAAGAAAGTTATATTTGAGATTTTTTTAGGATTTCATTGCCATGAATATAGCTTTTCAGATTGGATGAAATATATTCTTCCTCGCGCCTTGTTGATTTGTTTCCAAATTGAATAGCTTGCAAATGTATACTAGTGGAATAATTGTTTGATAAAAAAATCAAAACTTATTGAAAGCCTATAAAAAATAATTACAAGAGTATAGTTCTTTTAGAGAGAGGCCAGATGCATAACATGTAGAAGAAAAAGAAGATTTTGAAGAACTCATGCAAAATGATTCAAAGAGTTACCACTGTAAGAAGAAAAAGAGAATGTAAAACCAATTACTCCATTCAATATAAGTGCAATACAATCGAAGGCCAAAAAAATCCAAAATGTCCTAAACATTAACTTCTTTTGCTTCCTCATCAATGAATATATCAACATCAAGGTGGTAACGAATCCTAGGCTTTGGAGATGGGGGAATGGAACATAGGTCTGCCAATGTAAGTGTTGAAGCCTTGGCATATGAAGGCAAGATAAAGCTTTGACAGGGATTCTAAAGGAAATATGGGATGAACAAAGAATGGCACATTCCATCTTTTTGATTCAGTTGCCTTTTTGTAGACAAAAACTAGAACATTAAAAAGAGGTGAAAACATTGAATATTTTAAGTTGCATAAGTAAAGGGATGTGGCCAGACTTACTCACAATTGAGGTTAATTATGGCTCTTTTCTAGATGGGAGAATCATCATTAAGATTGAAGGCAGGCTGGACAATAGTCACACCTAATTCTACATCCAAAAGTGGTTTTAGAACTTCATCAAAGATCTATGAATCAACCTCGAGTGCAAGGATGGGCCTCCCTAACACTGAACAAGCATGAATACTATTCCTTGTAAGACCCATCAAATATAGAAGTTAAAGATAGATCAAATTGCAGAATTAATTTAGAATCCAAAATAATTAGAGAAGGATGAATGCAAGTACATGTCCCACAATTAAGGTCCACAATTGCAAAGTCTAGTGGTGAGCAAACATCGATGAGAGCTTGTAATGTGATCACATGGAACTCCTCTGCTGCCTTAAAAGCCTAGTTTGGGATTTAGTCATTGAGGTCACATTAGTGTAGTTGTAGACAACATCCTCAACCTTAGGATTAATACCCCTCTCAACCAATTCAACAGAAAAGACATATAATTAAAACCTTGAGGAAAACACTCCAGCTAAAGTTGGATCCTTCATGAGAAGGGTGACATGGCTTATAAGTGTTTACAAGAAAAAGACAAAATTCAAGTCAATCCTACCTTTCAAAGAATGTATAATGCAAAGACATATGGATAAAGTGAAATATGTGGTACTTGAGAAGATGGATCTTTGCTATTCATTTGGGAGTTTGAATTCACAACAATCCACTTCATGTGAACCTTTAATTAGTAGTTTTCTAGGAAGGAACGAATATCTTTCAACACTCACAAGTCATATGCATGCATGATAATGACAGTCCCTCTATGAGACAAAACATGTTAGCTAAAACCACAACGAATTCAACAAAATTATCCACTCGCTTGTTCCAAGGAAGAATGAGGGAAAGTGGCTTAGAGATGCGCATAATTAGGAGATTAGATGGTACATTTGTTAAAACAAGGTCGACTTTATTATCAAAAGACACTTGAAAAACACAAGCATTTACAAGAAGGATTAGACCAAATGAATGAAGAAAAAATCTAGGATCAATCCAAATAACATAAAAAAGACAAAAAAAAAGTTGTACAGAAAGTTGAACTAAGCTCTTGGTCCTCAACTTTTGGCACCAAAAGTTGGAGACCAAGAGCTAGGTGCTCTTAGCCCTCAACTTTTGATGCCAAAAGTTGAAACCCAAGAGCTATTTGTAATACATCTATTCTTGGAAAAGAAAATTCGGTCCTAACAAAAGTTGTTTGAAAAACCTTAATCCAAAATCAGAACATCAAATTGTGCAAGGAAATACCTCTTTCATGTAGTCTGTAGTGCTTAAATGCTCAAGTGGTCATATCCGAGTTTGGATTTGGGGTGCAAGAATTGAGACCCAAAATACATTCATCAATCTTACAACTGAACAATAGTGCACAGAACTGGGAATCAATAAAGGAATGAGTAATGGAATTCTCTTCCCAATATTTGATGTTCTTGTGTTAGGGGGTAATATGCTCCTATTGTTTTCTCTGACGTTCTTACTAAGGAGAATGAAATTCCTAGATGTTTATAGTCACGTTGTCTACCTCGATTGGGATGGTCCAAGTGGAAGTCATTAGAACTTCTTGAAGAGATGCCATAGCCAAGCCAAGCTCTACCTCTCTCTAAGATTGAATGGGGACATCTTTGTTGTCCTACATCTTTGATCTAGATTCCTAAACTTGTCTCTTTCCCCTCCTTTCCCCCCCCTCCAATCTCTTCTTGCTTGGTGTTTCCTTTCCCAAGGCTCCAAGTCCCTGAAGAAATCCCAACTCATGTTTTCCCCAAATGTCAAACTTTGATGTAAAAGTGTTCCCTTCAAGATACAAAGCACAATTCGAGAGATGTGCTATCTCTCTTTGGATCTCTCCATATCTAGAGGAGTCTTGAAATCTTAGATATGGCACCCCTCCGAAAAAACACAAAATGGAAATACCTATAGTAGTAAAAAAAAATACGAATGTTAGTGGCAATGTATTCAAGATGACATTGGAAGATTAATTTGCACTTGAAAATGGATGATATAAATGTGGCATGGTTGGATTAGAAATCACCTATAAACCACCCATTTAAGGGCTTCAGTCCTACCGAATCCACTACTCCCACAACTTTTTTCTTTGAATCCCATTTTTGGACCCAAATTCCTTGAAGAAACAAGTTTCCCAGAAAGAAAGTCTCCATTCCTAAATGTAGTCTCACAATTGAGGCAGATCTTTAGATTCCAAAAGTTGAATGGAAAGATCAATGATAGCGGCAAAATATTGTTTTTGCACCTCCACCTCCAACTGTAATATGGTGAATGTCAATTTACAATCGCTTCAAGGGCAATAAATTTAGAGCCTCAGATGGGTAAGCATTTACTTGAGACCAAAAAGTTGCCGTGTGAAGCCACTTATCAAAATTTCCATCCAAAAATCCATGTTTTAGAAATTTTATTGCTTGCTTCAATACACTAGATTAGTTCCAAGGTTTCAACCAAGATGCCTTTTGCTCATTCGTGACTTGTGTAAAAGCTAACATTTGTAGCTTATCGATAAACATTTTTTATCCAAGTTCATATCATAATGGACTTGAATTTGTTTAAGGAACTTGGGACTAAGAGTAAGGTTGCAAATTGGCAAATGTTTTGTGAAGGCGAAGGTATGATCTTTTTGGACCTAATCCATTGCTTTGTCCATAAGTGCTTATAGTTTGGAAGTTGATTTGAATTTTTCATCTAAAACTTCCTCATAATAAAGCTTTACGGCGATGTCCGTTGTAATTGAAAGCTCACGTTACACCAAGAAGAAATGATTTTTGTAACTCACATGTCTCAATAAAACAAGTTGACATATTCAAATGGAAAGACTAGGAAAGAATCAAACCTTGTACATATAGTAAAAAAAAACTCTCTTGCATCAAAAAGTACCAAGTCTTCTTTAACTTGTTTTCACATTTTTTGTAGACATCGGGGTTGATCACATCCTTGAACTAGACCAATGGAATCATGTCAATGTTGTGGATGTGGAACAAATCATGCACCAGACTTGGCTTCACGTGATCAAATTGAACAAACTTGGGGGGTTGAAACAAAATTGTTAAAAAACTTCAATTTCAATGCACAAAGCAAGAAATTGAAAGAAAACAGATTAAAACCAAGAAAGGACTAAAACTTTGAAATCCATAATGTTTAGTTTGAATCTTACTTGTTCCTGTCTGTCATTGCACTGAGGAGGTGGACAAAGCCCTTTCTTGTATCCAACATGGTAGAGTCCATTGCAAGGTGCCAAGAGAGGTCATCCGAATGAACTCTTGAGATATAACGCATCTAAGCTTGTAGCCGATGGTTGCCATCCCACACATAGAACATTCTCCCATTAAACTTTTGTAGATTTTCATTTGCATTCAACATTTCTTCAAATGATGCATTCACAACCTTCCAATGATTGTCCCACTCATGATTACTAGAAGGCATGTATTTTAAATTAGAAGCCAAAGGCTTGAATGACAATGGGTATATTTTGACTAATCAATTTGACTAGAGTGACTAATTTGACAATTAAGGGTTAGGGTTTAGGGTTTAGTCAAATTAAACATCTAATCATATTGGATTAAAAATACCATTTAGTCAAATTAGTTAGTTGCCTAGTCAATAAAACCATCCAATCTATTCAAATTGGCAAGTGCCCCAATCAATAAGGCCACTTATTATACTCAATCAATAGAGCTAACTAAGTAGGCTTGGTCAAAATGGCTAATGGTTTAGTCAAAAGGGTTAATTACAAATTCCAATATTAATTGGGTATCTTAGGATTACATGTAACATTTTGACTATGTTTGACCAATTAAAAAAAGTTGAAAAATGTAAAAGTTAGCTAATCACAATTAAATGAATCACAACCAAATTAATTATGGTTAAATTGACTATATTGAAATTAATTATGGCTCAATACCTATGAAAAAGCTAATTAAAATTAAAACTAACCATAAATAATTTAACCATGGTCAATTTAATCATGTTCAATAAGTATGGTTAGTTTAACCATAGTTTGTTTAGTTGTATATGTTCTAACCATGATTAATTTAGCCATATTTAATTTAACTATGATTCATTTATCCATAATTAATTATTCCATCAATTTTTGGCTGTATTTGGTTTAATTACGGTTGGTTTAACCATAAATAATTTAACAATTATAAATAGTTTCACCATGGTCAATTTAACAATAGTTCGTTTAACCCTAGTAAGTGTAGCCATGATAATTAGTTTAACATAATTAATTTAGCCATTGTTGGTTTTGCCATAGTGAATTTAACCATGGTTACTATAAACATAATTAAATTACCTATATTTATTTTTAACATACTAGTTATTTTACTCTAATAAATTTAACCATAATTAATAGACTGGTAATTAATTTAAAACTATTGTTAATTTAGTTATGGTTGGTATTTCCATAAAATATTTATTCATTAGTTAATTTAGCCATAATAATTTTATTAATGGTTAGTTTAGCTAAATTTATTTACTCATGGTTAATTTAACCATTTTGATTTTAGCTATAATTAATTCATCTGTGTTTATTTTAGCTATATTTATTTTGCATAATTTATTTTTCCATAAAATATTTATTCATTAGTTAGCTTAACCATATTAACTTTATTAGTGGTTAGTTTAGCCAAATTTACTTACTTATGGTTAGTTTAACAATTTTTACATTAACCATGGTTAATTTTGCCATAATTATTTTAACCATTTTGATTTTAATCATAATTATTTCATTCATGTTTATTTTAGCCATAATTAATTTATGCATAATTGGTTTAACCATAAAATATTTATTCATTACTTAATTTGGTGATATTTATTTTACTCATGGTTAATTCAACCATTTTAGTTTAACCATATAATATTTATTCATTAGTTAGTTTAGTCATTTCTAATTTAACCATGGTTGGTTTAGCCATAAAATATTTATTCATTGGTTAGTTTGACCATATTTATTTTATTCATGGTCAGTTTCACCATATTTATTTTACTCATGGTTAATTTAACTAATTTTAATTTAGCCATGGTTGGTTTTGCCATAATTATTTACCCAAAATTAGTTTAATCATTATATATTTGACCATTATTTATTTAAATATGGTTGATTGAACCATAATTATTTTTAATTTTTTTTAGTTTAGCCATTATTAATTTAATAATAATTAATTTTTCCATAATTACTTTATTCATGGTTAGTTTAATCATCATTGGTTTTGCCATAATTAATTTAACCATTCTTAGTTTTGCCATAATTACTTTAGTTATGGTTGGTTTAGGCATTATCATTTACCAATCATTAATTTTGTCATAATTAATTTTTCCTAGGTTATATTTACAACCTATTTAACTTATGTAATGTAAGTATGTGATTAAATAGCCTAAATACAAGTAGCTTATATGTAGGTGTATTTATTTATGCATACCTTACCTATACTCCACTTATTTACCTATATTTTAGTTTATAGGTAACCTAGTTATACAGGCTAGGGTAGGCTATTTATATATTTATGATAAATTACTAGTTGTGTCACAACCCTAACATTAGGTTTGCAACAAAGTGTGAAGTGCAAGGGCCCATGAAGCCAAAAATGTGTTTAGGTGTGAAACATACTTTCACAACTGGGGGAGAATGCAAGGGATGAAGCCTAATGATTCCCAAGGGCACTCCCACTTTGGGAGTTGTATTCATGTAGGAGTTGTAAATGTTCAGAGCCTTGGTTGGAAAAGTAAACAAGCACCAAATTGGACCCCAAGATATCATTAAAAAGTTCTTGAAGCGTAGATGCTTAAAATGCCTTTGCATTGTTCATTTAGATTTAATTTGCATGAATTATGATCAAAAGAAGGGGCAAGAGTTAAATTGGGAATTTGACTTTTGATCACCAATCCCTTAAAATCAAAGGTCAAATGAGGTTGGATTGGAATGTGCTATACACCATTGAAAAGATATTTTCAAAGGCTATAAAATATTGTCCTCACACTTTCAAAACAAACTTGATTTGAAAAAGATATGAACGTCCAAAGTTTTGGGATAGTAAAAGTCCTAGTTTTGGGACTCCCACTTGGGAGTCTTGGGGAAAAGTGACATTTGGATGTAGTCCTTGCATAGAGGCACAAAATATACTATAGGGAGGGGAGTGGTGCCTCCTCCCAAAGGTTGCGAGCCGTGTAAAGCTTGTTATCCTTACTAAATATGTTGCACCATTTTCATTCAATTTGCACTAACCACCTTTTTTTCTTGGTTGTGCAAGTTGATTTTATCCTGAACTTTCGCTTGTGAGTTTATTTTAGTCCCATCCCATAGCTCAACATGCCTTCCTACCCCCAAAAGTGCTGCAAGTTAAGGAGCGTGCCCCTACTCTCTTTTTCTTCCATTGTTTCATTCTAGGACCCACTTTTAGGTCTCTTGAAGAGTTTGGGGGCATGTTAAATTGGTTAATTAGTTATTTACCTAAATACACTAATGAATGTGTAATTAAGTAGTTAAATATTAATTATTACAAATACATTATTGATAATATACAATGAATGAGATCAAATTTATAAAGATTGGTTATAATTTGGTTGTAATTATTAATTATAATTAAATAATTTTTAAAAACTATTATTAATTTTTATTTTAACTTAATTAACATACATATTTACCTACCTCTTTATTTATTTATTTACTTAATTTATGTATCTTATGGAATTATTTAGGAATAATGTTGTGTGATTGGAAAGGTTCTAGTGTTATGTGGACATGAAAATGTTTCTCCCTCCCAAAAATTTGTCCCATATTGTTTGTCATCCTTTCCAAATGATGAACAATATAAACAAATGCACCATAAGCATCTAAGACATAAAAAATATTTAAAAAAAGAAAGCCACTTGGAATGAGCCAATTGAAAAGGCTCAACCTTAAAGGCCAAATTCAAAATGAAATAGGATTTTCCTACTTAGGTCATCTAGGTGTAGGCTTAATATAGGTGGTGTACATTTAAGCCTAGTAAAGGTCGTAGCTTAGATTGCCCTAGCCTACTTTAGGTTTCTATATTTAATTGGTAATTATAGGTTCTTACACTTAGGCCTAGGAGCTTAGATTGTAGGTTCTTAAACATAGGTACCTTAAGAGTAGGTATTTAATTTTAGGCTTAACCTAGGTTGCTTAGGTTGTATCCATGTGGCATAGTTTAGTGGCAAATGTTTAAATGCCACATGGCATAACCTATTGGCTAGTGTTTAAATGCCACATGGCATAACATAGATGGCCAATGTTTAAATGCCATGTGGCATAACCTAGGTGGCAAATGTTATGATGCCACACAGCTTAACTTGGGTGGCCATTGTTTAAATGCCACATGACATTTGCTTAGTCTAAATGGTGTTTGACTAGTAAAAAAAAAATTGATTATTGTATTGACTAGTTAGAAATACTATTCGAAATGATTAGTCAAAAATGCTAACCTAAATTTGGTCAAAAAACACATGGCCCAGTCACAATGGGCATGTTCAAAACGACTTGTCCAAAATGACAAAAAGTTTTTTTTTACATTTGTCCAAAATGTGTCTTTTTTGACCAAAATTTTTAGTAAAAAAAATTAGGAATTTTAGTAGTAAGCACACCAACAATTGGGAGGTTGGCATCTTACTTACCCAAGCATTTTTTTCCTCGTTGTTAATGTCCCCTCACCTAGGTTTGGACAAATTTATAGTATTTTTTCAGATGACAAAAGATACAATGTGACTATTGGAAATTTCCTTGGATGTTCATATGTTTGTTTTGTCACAATGCTGGCAAGTTTTTTGGGTGGTCATGGGGTGTATGTGCAATGTAAACATGTGCATCACATCTTGTAGACAATTATGTTCTATGGGTTCACGAAAGAGTTCATTCATCATTGCATATGGAGTTGGGATGAAGTGTAGCATTTGTTGAAGCATTTTAAAGCCTTTGAATTCTTGGGATAGTACATTATAATCTCATTCATAAACCTCTATGTAGTTGGTTGGACAATGTAGTAAGTTTAGATATTAGTTTTGGCCCATTGGTTTCTTTTTCCACTTTGTAACTTTTCAATCATTATAGAGTGATGTATATTTATGTATAATACCTCGACCATTTCAACACATGTTTGTCAAATATTTAATATATTTTGAGAAATTAATTTTCATCAAATATTTTTAAAGTATGCAATTCCCACCCATTTCAACATTTTTGAAAATATTGTAATTATTTTCCAAGAGCATTAGACATTTGGAGCATTGGTTGCACAAGGGATGATAAAATTCATCCTTTAATTAACACGAATGCTTTCAAATGTTCACATGATGCTATTCTTGACGGCTTTCTTGGCCAAATGCATGTTTAGAATAATAAGCCATTTTGATCTCAGAATAAACCATGGATGTGACATGACAAAATATTTCATGACTTGTCAGAGAATATTTTACCACATCATAAAAATATTCCATGACATGAAAAAATATTTTGCCATGTCATTAAATAATATCCATGTGGTGGACGAATATACTAAAAATATTCCATGACATGGCATGGAATATGCTCTAAGATTTTTTCTTGTTCACATGCCTACTCATGTTCGCTATGCGCCCGCTAGTGTCGTTGGGGGTTTAGGAATACAAAATCTAAAGTTAGTTAAAATTTAAGGTTCAAATTAGGGAGGCACCACTTCTCCCACATGAGAAACAATATTATATGTTTGCATTGTCCATCACATTTTTCAATATTTGTTGATTTATTTTATCCTTGTTCATTATCTTGTTGCTAATGCTCATTGTATTCTTGGTGTTCATTGTGTTTTTTATGTTCGTCATGTTTCTGGTGCTCATGACATTCTTAACGTTCATTTGTTTCGTGTTCATTATGTTCCTAATGTTCATTGCATTTCTATTCGTGCTTGTGTTGTTGATGTTCATCTATTATCTCAAGTACCATCACTATCATTCATTGTGTTGTTGTTGGTGTTCATCACGTTCTTAGTGCTTGTTGTGTTATTGTTAGTGTTCATCATGTTACTTTCCTTTTTTTGTGCCTAATATTACCCTTATCCCTGCTTTGTCTTATAGATTGGAGTTTCATTAGAGGAAGGTTGTTGGTTGCTTGTGGCTTTGGTAAAAACTTTTGCATTTCAAGAAATTGAGGCAAGAACCCAGGTTTCAAATGAGAAGGAAATCAAAAGTCATGATGAAGCCATCCTATATGGAAAAAAGGGGACCAAACTGTTGTTCTCACCTAAGGTAGTTCTCAGAAGAGTTTCACCCCAGTTTTGGTTTTGCGTTTACCTGTGCCTTAGCCGCTATTCATTCTTCTTCATTAATTTAAGTCTTGTCAGCGTCAAATACTGCAAATCTTGTTAACTACACCCAGTTTTAGTCAACAGCATGCAATTTCAATCATTTTTTTGGTACACTCAAATTGGGAATGAAACATGAATTGCAGGGTCCATCCTCAACCCTAAACAAGGGCCACTGTAAACTAGGGCCCAAAGCTAACTGACTTTACCAATAACTTTATTTTGTGCACGCTTCTCAATGATGATGAAACCCTGCCAAACTTTATGAAAAGAAAGCACCCAAGAAAGGGAGAGAAAAAGAAACAAGGGGCAAGGACAGCCCAAAAGAGGCAGGCCACAAGGAGGAAAGTGAACCACTAAAAACCCAACTCTCCACCAGTCACATGAAGCATATCAACTAAAGAGAGGGGAGGTAAATCTGATAAAACTCCGAGCCTAGACAAATCCTCCCTTGCAGTAACAGCCGATCTTTTCTCTTGGTGAACTCAAATCAGGATTTTTTAAAATTCAATATTGTGAACTAGGTAGGCTGGTATCAGTCATAAGTATACACAATTCAATTTAGTAGAACCCAGCTTTTGCCTCTGGGTATAGGCACTCATTTCCACTACGGAAAACAGGTAAAATGCCTCTTAGTTGATATCTTTTCCACAATTGTAGAAAAAGTTACTACCTAATCAACCTAACAATAACAACAACAGTTCTATCATGCATTTGCTCAAGAATAATAATCAACCAGAACAATCTAGTTCCCCATAACTTCCCAAGCAAGGCCTAGCATATTAATTGTCTATTGGACAAGATATGTATATATATAGATATTCTTGCATTTTTGTTGTTGTTGGGTTGGGAGGTTAAGAACGACAGGGGGTCGAATTAATTCTCCTATTCTGAATGACCATATTTTATGAAACGCACAAGAGATTGAGCCGTGCAGTAAGCTATAGATTGTACACTCACCATTGGGTTTACACCTGTAGCAGATGGGAAAACACTAGCATCGGCCACAAACAACCCTTCCACGTCCCATGTCTCACCTCGAGGGTCCACTGCAGAGGTCATGGGATCGATTCCCATCCGACAACTGCCCATTTGATGCGCAGAATCCAGCGGCACACGGGGAAGACGTCTTGGATCCGTAAAGTGAGCACGAACACGCTTCAGATACTCTTCGACGTCGTCGTCTTCGGACGAAGCTGCAGCAGCTCCTCCACCCGTAGCGGTGGTTCGTATAATACGGAGCCCCTCGTCCCCTACGATGTGGGTACCAACCTCCACGGCGCCAGCGGCGATGAAGACGCGGAGAGCTTTCTCCACTCCCTCTGCCATTGTGATGGCGTCTTGCTTCGCAAATGGGTAATCGTACTCAACTTCGCCGTCCTTGTCCAATCGAACAGTACCGCTGCCTT
>Ga0116229_10007399_pt1 | contig 17401 bp, 12 predicted proteins | sample S1TSphgellanicum_3_FD_87313 | JGI IMG/M metagenome (GOLD analysis project Ga0116229, IMG submission 87313) | Host-associated microbial communities from peat moss isolated from Minnesota, USA - S1T2_Fc - Sphagnum magellanicum MG | ecosystem: Host-associated > Plants > Peat moss > Unclassified... | reverse complement strand
CATCAAGTGATTGCACCCAAAGGAAAGGAATTGTATGTTGTCCTAGTTTTCAAGAACCTTCCCCAAAACAGGTTTCACTGCTCCCATAACTTATTCATGCAACATGCATAGGTATGGGGCTTCAAACTTTGACCTTTGAAATAGTGAACAGAAGCATATAGTCATACATTTTCCATCTTTCAATTCAACAAGGGATTGAAAGATTTTTGTTTAGAGGAGGATAAGGTAGAAAGTGTCGGACTTGGCAATTCTATGAATGCAGTCCCCATTTTGGATAGTAAAATGTAGAATTCCTCCTCTAATTTGGAGGCTTATTGGATCATATTCTTTAAATATAATGATTGTAGAGTTTTTTTCCCCTCATAATGTGGCGACTTCCATTATAACAAACACATTTTCCTAATTTTTTGTTAATTTTTTTTTGTTGCAATTGGTCCACGCAATTTTGTGTTCCAATTTTCATTATAACCTGGGGATAGCTTTCCTCCCGCATTTACAAATGCACTTTTCTTTTGAGAGTTTGGCAATTATTGATGTTTGAGGTATGTAAGCATCCATCATGACACAACCTTTAGGTCTATCTTGGAGGATGACTCCATTCCCTCAGCATCCAACGTTCGTATTTGCTCTTGTTCAAGCAAAGAGGCAAGGTTATAGTTGATTGCTAGGCCATGTATTCGTTCATTTCACATCACACATTCTACTTTCATTTTAGTGTCTTGTTTTTGTTTCAATTCGATTCAACTTTTAGCATTTAATTTTCTCATGTGTGAGTGTGGACGTGGGTTAAATGTATATGGCACGCATCCAACATGTTGTATGTTGAGAGGTTAATAGATACCACACATGACGCCATCAGAGACGTCATGTATGCCTTCGCCTGAAAGAATGAACATGATGTATAGAAAGAACGGTGGTACACCTTTACATCATGAGCTTCATTACAAATCGATCTTTACATGACTCGTGAAGATTAAATTTTTGTTGCCAATGTGATAATTATGAACCTAACACAAAAGACAATGACTATGAATGTCATTAATTGACCAACACGTGCAACTACGAAACTAAACACCATTGCTAAAATCTACAAATATAGAAGGATTCATGAAAAGAACCATTTTATTCCAATGGCCATGGAGGTGCATGCGCACCTAGGCGTGATATAGATCGTTTCATTAGGGAGTGTGTTCATCTTTTTCATAATAGACGATGAAAAGGTCAATTATCCTTGTCTTTTTACATTTAGTTTTTCAAACAACATTTTATTATTGCTTTTCAACATGCTTAGCCTCTACTATAGAGAGGAAGATTGGTTGATAGGAGATGTTTATTTTAGGCCTCCTATTACTATTAGATATCATGATTTGCATGTAGGCAACATGAAAAGGGTTGTGGGTGAAATAAATTCCTACCACGAGAAGGACTAAAGCTCTCTCCTTTTTTTGGTTCTTATGGGTTGCACATCTTTTGGCCTTTCTTTGGCCTTTTGTTTTGTCTTTCACATGATGGTTCCAGCCATTGATTTTTATTGAATTATTTTTATCAAAAAAAAAAACCCCCAATGAACTTGGGATTAATCCAAGTTATATAATGTCAATGTAAATATTTTATATTTTATAACTTAGGTGAAAAATGATCTAACCCATGGTGTTTTGTAAAATACTCCAATTACTGTATTGATTTCCTTTTAGGTTTTGATAAGGTCATGTAATACCCCACAAGGTGTAGAAAGATATGTGATTGACCCTAGAGCATTTTTGGAATACCTAAAAAAGGTATTGCATTTAATTCCATCTTTTTAGCCATGGACAATACCCCTCAAATAGCTTACATGAAAAATGATTTAGCCCATGGTGTTTTACAAAATACCTTAATTGGGGTATTGATTTCCCTTTAGGTTTTTGCTAGGGTTATGCAATACCTTGCTAATTGTCAAAATATATATGGGCGAAAGCACACTACAATGACCCCCTTTGGAGCACTTTTGGGTCTAGTATTATAATACATATAATATAATTGTTTCAAAAGCATGGTACATTTAATTTTGGGTATCAATGTTGGTTTTTAGCCTTTATAACAATTATTTTTACAAAACTAATGTTATGTAATATTATTTTTAAAATAATAATAAATTTCATCACTTATATTGAAGAATCCATGAATATCTTTATAATATACATTGGTATAATAAGGCCATAATCTTGTTTTGACTACACTATCTTTAGAATTTCATTAGTCATTAAAATAATCAATTTTAATGAAATAAAAAAATGGCCCATTTAGCTATGCTTGTCATCTTCTATGTGGATGTGATTTCTTGTCAAATTTTCAATTTATCACACATTTATCGCATCTTTGTTCAAAAAACTCAATTTTTGATATAAGAATTCACAAATTAATCACTTGGTATCCAAACATGGTTCATATTATGTGAAATGACATGGTTCAATATGCTTTTAACTTTCATAAAGACTAAAAATCATTTTTTTGTTTTTTTAGAGTATATTTGTGTTTTTGAGGACGTAGGTACATTACATTTGTTTTCACAAATATATTCCAATTTCTCAATTTATAAAATGAAATGAAATAGTTTCTTTTCTAATTTCTTTCCTAGGTTATATTCTACCATAATATGAAAAACTATTGTGAAAATCTTTCAAAAGTTTGAGGTGGGATACATTCAAACATGCACATCCTTGGAAAGTAGTACAATGTGACACCGCAAGGTGCAAATGTCAAATTGTCCAATATTCATGTCTTGTTGTGCACAAAGAGAAAGAATTATTTAGATGGACTCAAATTTTACAACCAAGTTGAAGGTTTGATCATAATCAACCCCCTAAGTTTGAGTGAAACCTTGGGCAACCAATCGAGCTTTGTACTTGGTTATTTTTCTTGCAAATGTTATTTTGATCTTATGCACCCACTTGCAAGACATTGGCTTGTGATGTGCAATCTAATTAGTCAAGACCTTAGTGTTGTTCTTGATTAAAGATTGATGCTCATTACACATGGTTGCCCACAATTTTTGAAAATTCTTGGCTATTAACATATCACCTAGATGACTTCACCAATCAACTACCAAATAATTTATTTATGTTGACTTTTTTGGTTCACCAATTGGATTTTGAATTCTCCAATTTTTGGCATATAGAATATTACTAATAGGAACATAGTCTATTTCATAAGTATGTAGTTAATTCATGCTTCTTTTGTGAGGCACAAAAGTGTAATCTATGGTCATCGCATGGAGTTTCCTTTTGTCTTTTTTTTTTTTTGAAATTTTTTGGCATATTTAGTTAATAATTTTTCAAATTTTTAGTATTTTTGAAAATTCCAGTGATGATAATTTCATTGGAGCTGGTTTAGATGGGATGGGCTATAGTCGTAGGTTGTACAGAAAGACAATTTCAAATTGTAAATTTATTAGAGGTCGATTTCAAATCGGAATTTTTTTAAAAATAAACAATTTACAAGTTGTAATGTTTCAAAATGTCTTTATGGATCCTAAGATATTGAAAGAGAAACAAATCACTTTACTTCTATCAATGTCTTTTGGAATCTTTGCGTCCTTTAAAAAGAAAATTTGAATCTTTGTGTCTTTCCAATTTCATACACATGTTTACATGTAATTTCATAAAAATATGTGTTATTTCATTTGAATATGTTGAGATTATTTCAAGAAATTAACACTTTTTAAAATAAAGATTAAGCTAGTTTTCAATAAAAACTTCTCTCTTAAATACCTAATTCGAAGATTTAGTCCCTGCTTACTTAGCTGATTTATTGTTTATTCACCCTAATTGCTTCCAAATTTTCAATGAATTAAAAACAGAGGTGGCTGATTGAATCTCCCCTTTGACGATAATTGGGCAATATTTTGTACAATTTGAACCCTATATATATCTAAAATAACAAAGTTCTCAAATGTAAACCCTTATTTCTTTTTTGTCATTTCATCGTCATTGGTGATGCATAGCAGTGCAAAGCCCTAATAATATAATTTGTGCAAATCCACTAGATCAAACATTGGTGGTGCATAGCAGCATGGAGCCCTAATAATATAATTTGTGCCAATCCACTAGATCAAACAGAAAACCTAGCTGACTTCATTTCTTGGACTCAAAAATCTGGACTTGTCAAGTTCAATGATCCATGAAAGATGGAAAAAAAACAAATGACCTACTTTCTTGCACCATAAGACTAGATTTGCAAAGTTCTTCAATGATCATTGAAGAACTAAGTCAAATAGAAAACATATGAGGATGTTTGTATTGGTTGCATAGGTTTCATTGGAGGCATCACAAACAGCTCCAATTCATGGTCTTCTCTTTTGTCCTCCAAAGGAAAGCAAGCTCCTGGGAGTAGAACAGTTATTTATGTTGACAAGCCTCAGGCCTTCAATAAACTTGGATGCAAAGCTCTTGCAAAAATCCCACCCATGCCACCAAAAACCTCTGATACTTGCAAAAGTCCCACCTACACAATTCTTAAACACAATGTTGTTGTGAAGGATTAAATTGATTTCATAGCTTGTGAACTTGTGAATATGAGTACAAGAGAATAAATTTTAGTTTGTGGGTTCTAGCCATTTGAGCATGAAATTCTTTTGTCCAAGTTAATGGTTAAATTGGTTTCATATCTTGTATCTTTGAACCTAAACAAAAGGTTAGAATCCAAAATTAGGGTTAAGGCTTGTTTAGTAAAGGACCCTGTGACATGCTGTCATGCTCAGTCAGGGAGTGGTGTGCTGCATTTTTGCATTGAATGTTCGGTGTGGAGATTGATGCTGAGTGTTGTTGTCTTTAAGGAGGAGGTAATTGCTGGTGAAAGAAAAAGAATTTTGTTGGAGTAGTGTTTTGTTGTCATTGGCAGAGAGATGTAAGTGTTGGAAGACACACAAGTAGGTTAGAGCTGGAACTTCTGAGACTCTTGACAAAACCACATGATGCTGTCTTGAAATTTCAGCTGTCCTGATGATTATGAATAAGAAATTGGAGACATCTGGTGTTCTGCAACTTGTGCAATCTGTATCAGAGATGAGTTGCCTCTGGTTACCTTTGTCCTCTGTGGTGCATCTGGTGGTTGTGCCTCCTAATGTGGTTTTGTTTGTGGCAATGATAGAAGTTGTATGGGACAGTGTGTCTCGTTCTACAAGTTGGTGTGCATCAAAGTGAAGATTCTTAGCATTTGCAAACATGGTGCTACAAACACACTTGTAATCTTAGTTAGTTTGCTGGCCTGATACAACATGAGAAATTGGAGCTAGTTCATGATCGCCTCTACAAATCAATCCTTGCAGGTTTGAGATTTGCAGCACAAATGGATTACTCATCACTGGGCACCAAAGAGGATACAGCATCCTTCACTGCAATAAAGAGCATGGCCACAGTCATGGTTGCATTCAATTACTTCGTGGTTTAATACTAATTGCTGTCTTTCTGATCCACCACCAGCAGCTGTAAGTTTTGAGGCCCAAAAACCAACTTCCTTGCAAAATGAGTCTCAAATGTACTGATGAAACCTGATTTTTGTCACAAATTCTGAAGATCTTTATGTTCTAGAGAAGCCAGGTGTGTCTCATATGTGCATATTAAGATTGAGTAGAGACAAAGTGCTCACATGTAGAAGGGCGCTCTTCTCAGTGAAGAGGTGGCCATTGAATCCTGTCCAGCTACAAATAGAGAATGGATGATGATGCTCATGGCAAGTTTGCAGCTGCAAAATAAGTGGGCAATTTAGAGGATTTCTTTGGTGTCAAATACCTTTATAATGAATTCTTTCATTCTGCAGAAGTAATTTTCCTGCATTGTAAAAGCTATGGGAAAAGATGTTCTCAAAAATTTCCTCAAACCATCAATTCCAGAATCCATGAACAATTCTATTGTTCAAGCATCAAGACGAAGGTGATGTTCGCATACAAAATGGGTACTTGACAGAATGTTTGCATGGGTGAATATTGGACATTTGCTATGCAGATTGTATACCTACTCAGCTTACTGTGATCGTACTCAGCTACTGGGTTTTAATTAGGCTAAATACTTGTTTTGGCTGAAATGCAATGACAAATTACTGATTATTTGATAATGATGCAGGTTTTCTGGTACTAAAGATCTTTCTTTCAGGCTCAGCTGCAACCTGAAGGATGGTGAAACTCAGATGATACAATCTCCATAGAACATGCAGACTGTGTGCATTGTGAAAATGCAGACTTGATTTTAGTCTCTAGGAACTTTAATGTCAGACAACTTGCATTTTGTTCACCACATCCATGGCAGCATGTACCATGATTGCAAAGTACTGCCAAATGAAGTGCACTGAGAGTTTTTCTGTCTTGCAGTTTTTCAACTTTGTATATTGCTGCTATTCATCCCACCCAACAAAGACAGTTCCAACCACTTCCCAGTTAGTGAGCTAAATCTCAGTCCTGGTCAATGTCCTTGTGTCAGTGCTTCTAAGAAAGCTGATTTTGTCTTCATAATGCAATCATATTCAGATTTTGTTAAATGATGTACAATTGTGCAAAATAATCTTGCCAGTTCCCTGTCATGAGAATGATAGGAAAGTCACAACAATCTCATGTCTCAAGAAACTCTTGATGTCAGGTTTGTGTGCCAGTTTCTTGTCATGAAATGATAAAAAAATTACAACCACCTTGTTTCTCAGGAAACTCGGTTCCTTGTCATGAAATAATAGAAAATCCACAACAATCTCATATTGTGTCAGAAAACTCTTGATGTCAGATGTTGTGCTTCTGCACAACTTCTAGGTTAAAAATATTGTTACGAAACTGTGCAGTGTGACTTGGTACTGTGATATCCCATTTTTTGTGGGGCTGAACAATGTGCATGACCTGAGAAGGACAAAACAACTCAATCAGGAACAGTGGTACTGTGATGTCCCATTTTTGGTGGGGCTGAACAATATGCATGACCTGAGATGGACAAAACAACTCAAACAGGACCACAACAGGAGCAGCTGACATGCAGCTGACATGAGAATCCTACAAAAGCAAGTTCCACATGAATCAACTGTGGATTTCAAATGTTTAATCGCAATTGAAATGCAGATTAGTTGCAGCACACAAAATCATAATGAATCCATTTAGTTTGATCACATTTCACAAGAAAGAATTTCAAACAAACTTTCAAACAGGATCTCAGCCTTGATTGCAGCTGCAGCTGCTGTTGCTGCTGCTTTTCGTTCAAATACATTGGTTCCTTCTTCTGGTGTTGCACATACGTCATACATGTTTTTTAACAATAGTGCATGGATCACTATGATTCGTCTCTACCAATTCGAAATGCTTTGCAGCTGCAAAAATGTGTATGTGGAGTACATATCAGTTTTCAACTGATTTCAGAAAGGCAAAATACTTCCAGTTAGAGGAATGTTGGTGATTCCCTGCAAGCAGATTCGTAAAGATTTCTATTGACAAACTCTTAAATTCAATTATAGAGGAGGAATCTGTGTTCGACCTAGTGAGTATTCGATGGCAGAGAATGTTTTTAGGGTTGGAAGGTGAACATGTTCACTAGGTACTGTCATTCCTTCCAAGAAAGAAGCCATTTCCATAACTTAGAGGACTCTTCCGTGGGGGCCAGGAAGATGTTTTGGTGGCAGGTGAGCAACCAATCCATCAAAGTCAAAAGTATGCATGCATGCCTGTTGTCGTCAAAAGGAATCCATTGGAAATCTCGAAAATGATTCTGAAAGTGCTCCAAAAGAGCTGGGGAAAATTCTTCCATAACTACTCGGCCGAAAAGAATACACGATGAAGATGATGGTAAAGTGAGATCCCACAAGAAAAATCTCAGGAAAGTCTCTGCAAAGTCTAGGGCGTGGTAGGTGGAAAACACGTAGGAAATGAAGGCAAGCGTCAGCACACCACGACGGCGTGAAAGAGCAAAGCACCTTTTACGTGACAAATGCACAACAGCTAGCTGTGCTCACTTTCCACCATGACAATTCTCCATTTGCACGATTAAACCATGAACATATCAATAGCTGGAGCACGGACTTGCAAAGAATTCGCTACAAGAGGACTGTCGCTGATCACGCAAATGCTGATTTCAGTCCTTCGTCAAAGCGTCAGATCAACAATAATATCATCACCAGGACAAAGAATCCCACAGAAAAATGGAAGTGAAGACTGTGAACACCAGTGTTTGCCGGTTATTGCTTTTTCGACCTGGTTATCAATAAGGTTATCAACCTTGATAACCTATCAAGTGGTTATAGATTTTCTGAGAACCGGTACATAACCTAACTGTTGGTTGTATTGAATTCTTTAAAATTTGATAATCTACTCAGATGTTTGACATTTTCGTCCAAGTAGGTTGTCAATCCTTTTGCAAACTCAAAACTTTGATGAAGACTCAATTTGCAAGCAACATAATCCTATTTCAAGAAACCCTAGAATATGGAGATGTTATCAATTTATGTTATGGGAAACAAAAAATTCAAGAATCGTAATATGGTGTGTTGGATACATACACATGGGTAATTCACAAAATGGTTTGTGATGCGATGCTTCCTATGGTGAACCAATGTATCTTGAATCAAACCTACAGATATTGGTTGTTTTCAAATGCTCTCCATGTTACCTTTTTTATAAATGCAGTCCTATAATTTGAAATTTAGAGGTTTGTGCATGGCCAACCTCATCACTTTGATAAAAAGGGATTTTCAATTACAGTTGCAAGTCTTGCAAATACAAATGATGGGAAAAGTGCATGTTGTTTTGTCATGGTTTTGAAGAATTAGTCGAACAACACCAAATTGGATAATGCAAGAGAAGGAAAAACCAATGAGACTTTCAAGTCCTCACATTTGAGAAGCTTCTTAAAGATATTTTCATTAAGAAATCCTTAACCATTGCATGATTTTTTCAGCAAATAATAATTTTTATCATTGCATCATTATGAACATTTTTTCCTATCCTATTTATGTGGCTTAACCTATTTACCCTAGCTATTCTAAATTATCTTATGTTATTTTAGATTATTTTTAAGCCACTCTAAGTTTTACCTATAATATTTTAAGTTATTATATGTTATTCTACCTTAGGTTATTTTATATTATTTTATTCTAAGTTATTTTAAGTTATTTTAATTTTTATTTGCACCTTAAACTATTTAAAGCTATTATATCTTATAATAATCTTAGAATAATTTTAAATAATTTGGAATCGTTTAAACTAAAATAACTCTTGGTTATTTTAGGTTATTTAATTATAAAATATTCTAAGTTATTATAAATAATTCTACTTTAGGATATTATAAATAATTTTCAGATATTCAAATTAGATTATTAGTAATGTAAAAATAACCTAAAATAACTTAAATAACCTAAAATAAATTAGACTAAAAGAACCTCGAATAATTTAAAATAACTTGTAATAGACTAGGGTAGAATAACCTACAATAAGTTCAAATAGAATGGCTTTGAATAGCTTGAATAACCTTGTTAAAGGCAAGAATAAACTTTAAGATTTTTAGGAAATGTAAAAAGCTTATAAAAAATGATATTAAAATTTTTATTGATTTTTTAGGATTTATCTAGAGTCTATGGCTTCAAGCCATGTATATTTGTGTGCCCCCTTTTTTTTTATACGAAAAGACACATTTTTATTAAATTAAATATGAAAAGATACATTATCTGATATTGTCCTCTTGTATTTTGATGGATAGACACCCAAGCTCCCATCTATTTCCCACCCACATGTTATTCTTGAGCACTATTTGGAACGATTTCTTAGCAATATATTGGATATTTCCACAAAGCTAACTTGGGCTATATTATACACTTGGGATTTGCTAGTTTTGATTACTAGATAGGCACAATTCCAAGCCAATACAAATGTACTATATGTAGACTTGGCATCTATGGAGCAAATTGTTTCAAGTAAAACAACAATGATATTGTTAGGGATGGTTATGAATTTCAAGAAGCCAACAAATTACAATGACCACCATGGCATCAAACATAGGTATGTGTTGTTTTTTTCATCCTTGTCATTGCATATTTATATGATCAAAAGTGTTGAACATGGGGGGGGGGCTGATGGGATGGATAGATGGATAAACTTGCAATTTGGAACTTTTGTGTGGTTTTTATTTAATATTATAAAACTTGTTAGGTTAATCACCTTTTGTTTAAGAGGAGTATTGCAAAGGATTTTTTGCACATCATGTTCCACAATTTATGTTTCAAATAGACATGATGTAGATGCCTTAGATCACAAGGAGAAAATCTCCACACACTTAAGAGGAGGGATCTATCATTGATCAAACTTTTGGTATTGCATCAAGTCATACCGGCTAGTATGATCCTTGCTACTAGTGTTGATGCCATTGTTGATACGATGTCATATACATATATACCAGACCAACACTGGTTTTGACCACCTCCAACATATGGTTTTGATATAATTGGTTAATAGAAATAGTCAGGCTCCTTGTGCATGGGACAAATCAATGGAGACACACAAAAGAATTTTGTTTTCTTTTAAATTTTTTTGAGACATGACTAAATTTTGTTTTGGGTGGAGTGCATAGAATTTGGACACATTCATTGTATTCAATAAGAGATGTAAGGTAACCTCATCGGGTGCAAGCATACAAAAGTAGGTCAAAAAAATATACGTTGCAAGTAGAAAACACAAAATTGTCAACTTTGAAGCATAGAAAGTAAAACCTAATCTTTAAAAACATACAAAAAAATTACATGAGTGTATGTAAAATGGTATGGATATGTTGTTTAAAGCTTAAGATTTTGTGTTTCCTTTTTTTTCAACCTACTTTCACTTTACTTTCCAAATTTATGTTTTGTCCCAAATTGCACAAAGTAACGTAAAAATATATTAATTAATTATCATTTGATCAAAAAATTCATATGTCTTATTTTTAGACTATTCGAAGATTGTTTTGACATTATATGCAAGTATCAATGTTTGGGTTCATACTACTTTTAAGAGGCTTCACATTATCATAATTGAAATATTCCAATTTCAAAAAAAAAAATTAATATGCATGATAATTTAGACATCAATATCGCAACATTTGAATAGTTTGATTTTGAAAAAATATTAAACATTAACTTGCAATAAATAAATAAAATGATGAAAGTAATAGAATACATGAAATATGACCATATATGATTTATTTAGTATAGCAAGTACATTCTGAAATTTGTAGCATTGCTAAAAACCTTAAAATTCGAAAATGCAAACTTTACTTTTCATGTACTTTTACTTTTTGAGCAAGGATCACCAATTGGTGTACTTCAATATGCTTATGCCCCATTAGCAAAACAACACATAAACATGGAAAACAATTTGTTCCACCAAGTCATGTTTATGCACCCCACCTCCCACCCCCATTTACTATTCTATGGTAAAGTTATGTTGTTGAAACTTATTCCATATCTACTGATACATGGGGAAAGTGTGAGGCATGCATGCATTGTATTCTAGACAATAGTTTGATAGTTGGCTTTGGAAGGCAAAGTGTGCAAATCATCCATTGTCCATAAACATTCATAGTTGAATTTGAATTTGTTCATAGACTCCAAATGGTTCATTTTTGGATGTGATAAGGAATGGGTTTGACCTCTTGAAGCCATGTGGAGTTCAAATGCCAAAAGTAGTGCTACTATTTAAAGATTTGGCCTTTGAAGAATGGCAATGGGTTTAGAGTTAAAACTTTTAAACCTAGAAAGCAAACAAAAAAGTGGGTGTAAATTCTCTTAGTTTTAGACTACTAATGTGAGAAGGTTTCTTATGGTTTCTAAATGTTGACTTCAATTGCTTCTTTTATTTAAGATGGATTTCAATGGAATGTTGTTTCTTGAGTGAAAACGGAGACAAATGTTAATACCAAGTAGACTACATTTGTTCCTTCTTTTTGTCTTAGATGGAAATCAATCACTGCTATGTAACCCTTTGCCTCCTTTCATTGTGTTGTTGCATCCAGCAATGGGACCCTCATGGGATATTACATGGCAAAAGGTAGCACTTTTATCCTTTGGAAACCACTTAGTTTTTTCTTGTCAAAATTCACTACACCAAGAAGAACATGATCAAGACATTCTTGTAACAACATGATATAGACAATTTTGTGGGATGAGAAATAATTTCAATCTAAATATTTTTGTTCATGGATCTACATGTGAATGTTATTTACAAGACATGTTAGATTATCTTAACAATGATTTGGATGATTGTAGATCCGAGGTGGGTTGACAGTTGAAGGCTCTAAGCTTCTGCTCAAGGTTGCTGAATGTTGAGGTATGCTTTGTCTTTCTAGCTCATTGGAAAAAAGAGCATACCTTCTTGTGAGGAAAGTGAAAATCACTAGTGCTATGTAGAAAATGTGAGCCCTGTTTTCAGACAACTGTAAATGACAGTGTCCTTTTCCCTCTAGTGAGACCAACATGAATATTATGCGGTGTAGAATCTGCTCCTTTGGTTTTATGTAAATTATAGGCATGGGCAACCCTTCTCTTGGATGAAAGCTTATTAGTCTGCAATTAAGTAGGTGCAGAATGGAAATTTCACTACACCAAAGTGTTTTACATGGTCTAGTTTCAACTTTTTGGTCCATTTCGTAAAATGTATTGTAAAAACTATCTACACATGTAGAATCGCAACTATGTAGAAATATTTCTTTGAAACTTGTGTGACCATGTAAACAACTCCATGAGCAAGCCAAACCAAAGTTCTTGACAACATTGCATTGTTCTGGTGTTGTGATAGTTGAAGGGAAGTCTGCTAGTACAAGCCACAAATGTGATGGGCTCACTTAGGTAATTTGAACCCAATTCTAAGAAGACTTTGCACTATGTGGTTGGGTGTGTTTATTCACTTTGGTGTCTTTGACTACTGAATTGAAGTGTTTAGGGTTTAGGGCTTACTTTAGTTAAGACAAGGGTCACCGAAGCAGCAAAGAACTCATTTTCTCATTTTTCAATGATATGCCTAAACAAACTAGGAACCAGTTATGATTGGTTTGTTTGTGACTTTCACAGGATGCACACAAATAAGCTGTGACAATGGTGTGCATTTGTGACCCATGCAAAGACACAATTTCGATTATTTCTTCTTTTTCCTTTACAGTTTACAATTGATCAATAGTGGGTTGTGGGTTGTCTATGATGGTGTGCAAGGTGCAGACTTCATGGAGTGCAAATTTTAAACAAGAGTGTTGATTGGAACTATTCAAGCAATGTATACTAATAGCCTAAGGTCCAAAGGCTAGAAGCCTTGGAAATAATTTTGTACGACAATGCTGAATTTGAAGCATTTAATGTGACATTTGAAGTAAATTTTACTAACACCCATCACTTTTAGGATTTGTGGATGATTTTGTGGGTTCTGATCTGAAATCGGTGCTGATGATGATTTCAGCAGGGAGTAATGGCAACAGATCTAGTCTTTGCCATTCAAGATGAAGGTGATGATGGTTTGATACTTTGTGAATCAAACACTCATGAGGTCATGACAGTATTCAATTTATCAGTGTGTGCATTTTGGGTTTGCTGGAATTGATGCAATGGTTAGTTTTGAACTACAATTGTGAATTTTTTTTGTGCAATTTGCATATATGTTCCAATCTTGAAATGTATAGTTAATTTTTTGTGCTTGCACGCTTACCTGATTTTGAAGAGACACTAAGGATTCTTGTGAGGTTTGTTGGCCTTACAGGGCTCTCATAGATTTGAGGTGCCAATTGGGCATTGCATGCGAATCACAGAAGGCCCATTAGGTTTGACCTCCTATTTTGGAGCCAATATCTGGAGATGCATCCATGCTCGGCACTTGGCACTAGCATTACAAAGTCGATGAAATTGGTCAAGTTTGTCTGTCTGTCTATGGTTGAAATGTAAGTGGACTGGATTATTGGTTCCCAAAAATTGTTTAAAAATTCCTTAAGAGTGAATCTTCCCTACTAACTTCTCTTCCAAGGTTTTGAAAACCTTGGAGGCTTAATGAGGCAAACCATTAGTTGTTATGATATTTTCAGTCTCATTGAGATTTATGGAACTTCTATTACAGTGCAGGTTGTTGTTAATGTATCTGATTATTAACCCACCATCACATTGAACTCCCCACAAAACTACCTCAGAGTCTCAAGCAAAAAATTACATTCACAATATTTCATTTATTACTCGGTTTGTAGTCAGTGGTCACTGATTAGGTCCTTCTTCAGTCTAGGACATTGGGTTTTTCCTGTACTACCTTGTAATTTCTTCTTACATCTTGGACAAAAGATGTGTTAAACAGTCCCTTAAGGTGCACATTCTCATGCACCTAGTTGAAGAGACTTATTTCTAGCTCATGGTTTATGCACCCATGCACCCCTTCATCTGCTTAAGGTTTGTAATGTCCAGTAAGCCAAGGTGTATTTATTGACCATTAACCATTATGCAATGAACTATTTGTTTGATTTTTTGATGAAACCTAATTGACCATCATCCAAACCTAACCATCACCCAAAACAATTCAGGTAATTCCTATCTATATTTGATTACCCAATCAAGGAATCTGAGTATTTTTGTAATTAAAATAACTGGCAATAAAAATTTAATATTATCAATTGTTTTTAGTACTTTCTAGTTTTAAATTCACCCTGTTCAAAATTGCACCAGGAAAAGAAATGTGGATATTTACAGATTTTTTGAGCGTTACCATTTTTGGACAATATACTTGTTTACACTCCATTTAAAACTTGTGAAATGCACACTTTGCTGAGCACAAGTTTTGGTAGCTATAAAACTCACTGATAGTAGATGATGAGTAATTTGATCCTTGAATTTCATTGTAGATCGTGGTAGGGTTGCACAAGCCAGTTTGTGGGCTCTGATGAAAATCTTCAGGATTTTAAATGCATGAAGCCAATCTTGTCAACATTTTTTTTGCTTTGATTTTGGAGAGATGAACTTTTGGTGCAAACAAATCATTCAATGGTGAGCTTAAAGAGCATCTCCACCCCCACACCGGCAAACATCCCTTTTCATTAAATCTTGTAGCAAGATAGTGCAAATCCTACTACTCTCCGATATTAATGGTCCATTTTACAATGGTCATTTCCCTTTAAAAGCTGATTTGGACAATGACTATTACTTGTTTAGATGTAAAGACATAAATGGTCTTTGAATCTTTAAAAGGACTTTTATGACATTTCTAGGTGGGGACGGTCTCATTAAACGATATTCTATTATAAAATAAGAAAATTGTTTACTATTTTGGGGTGGAAATGTTCTTATACAATACACATTTTTGGTGAATTTTTGTTAGTGCAGTCCTACCAATTTTTTGGACATGGAAAGTTGTAACACAAACAAGATGGAAAGTACAGCTTGAATTTTCTTAAGCAAAAAAAAAGGAATGGAAAACATCAGCTTGAATATCAAAACCTTAAGAAATCTCATTTTTCAAGATTAGGAAACTTTGGTGTTGTTGGACTTTGGAGTCTCATAACTCCTAAGGAAGCTTCATTGAAAATTGAAGAAGCAGATTGACTCAGCCATAATGCTCAATTGGTATGCCTCAAAGAATCAATGGTTTTAATGAAAGAACCAGTGAAGATTTGATGGTTATAAACATGGTGATTTGATATCTTTCAGATTTTTGAAAACCACAGTTATACCTCAGCATTGGTTCTTTGATTTCCAAGAACTATGGTAATCAACCCTAAAGTGCTGCTGTGACAACCACCAGCGTCTGTCTAGTGTTGGTGCAGCATGACTTTTGAACATCCCAGCTTGTCCTAGTATTGGGTACTTTTTGAAATTTTCATATTAGTTTGGTCATTTGTATTTGGTACTTTTGGAAACTTTTCATACCAGTCTGGTCTTGATATTGGATCCAAAACTGATATTCAGCTGGTACGAATGAGGCAAATATATTCTTGGTATTGAAACTGGTATAAAATTGGTACAAGGCTGGTATTACCTCCAGTCCCTAATCCCTATATTGGTATTGTCTCAGGTCATACAAATTTGGTAGGTCCTTACTACCAGTATTGATACCAAGTGCATGCATATGTACTGGACCAAAAGACTTGTTTCTGATAATCATCCCAACATTGGTACTTACCTCAAACACCCTCAAAAGTTTAGTCAGCACCCAATAGACCCAATGGAAATAACTTTCATTACGTTAACTAACAGAGACATTAACAACTGTTAGGTCTTACTTTCCTTATGAATCAACTAATTCTCATGTTGAATTGGATGTTCAGCATGCTTGCCAATTCTGCAGACCTACTCAACAAGTCATGCTGATTGTGTGAAGTATGTTTTATAGACTGTACAATTGTTAACACCAAAAAGCCGGTCGAGTTTGGGCAAGGTTTAGCAGATTCCAGCTACTAATGAGCAAAGACAGCTGCTAATGCCAAGAAGCAAGCAAGGTTTTGTTCATTGTGATTCCTAACTTGCTAGTAACCCTACCCACTCTCTTGTAGGTTATATGATCAAAAGTATGTCCAACCAACAGTATCAATACACATAGGCTTTGGATTAATGAGTGGTTTCTTTTTATAATGTGGTTATGGTTGTATTAATCAATATTCCAACTTAGGTCAGATTCTTTGAGTTTCTATCACATAAGTCACATCCACTGACTTGTTCAAAGGTCATCAACTTTAATCTAAAAGCAGGGGCAATTGATTCAGCCACCATGAGGCCATATCACTCTGCACTTGGTGTAAGTTAAAACAATAATTTGAAGATTATTGGGAAAAGGGAAAATTATAATAAGAAAAATATTTCCTTCTATTCTCTTTTGCAGCATGTTATTGCAATTGGAATTCATGGGCTTCAAACCCATAAGTAAAATCCACAAAAGACAGTTAGAATGCTTGATGGGCAACAAAAGTTGTTATTCCTAAAACAAAGTGATAAATGGCAACTAAATCTCAAAGCTTTATTGGAATAAGGATCGCTTTGACATCCATCTCGACTAAATCCAGAGAAAAACAACATGTTGTATGTAGCTTTATTATGAGTGAAATGTTTGGTAGACTTGCAAGTTCTTGAACCCCTTTCCCATACTATTTAAAAATATTTTCAAAAACAAATTGTTGACCTTGTTGAAGAAAACACATGCTTGCAAGTTCTAGAGCACATTGCTTGATACACATGTTTGCATTATGCAATATGGAAAAATAACCAAAAAAAAAGTTAATATGAATTTATTAATAATAGTCAAATAGTTAATAAATTTGGATTTGTAAATAATTACATCTATACTTGTGCATAACTTATGAACTTTGATAAATGATCCCCATTATGAGTTTATTTATAACAACCAAATAGTTAATAGAATTTGAATTTGCAAATAATTACATATATACTTGTGCATAACTTATGAACTTTAATGAGTGATCCCCAT
>Ga0116229_10007394_pt1 | contig 17411 bp, 11 predicted proteins | sample S1TSphgellanicum_3_FD_87313 | JGI IMG/M metagenome (GOLD analysis project Ga0116229, IMG submission 87313) | Host-associated microbial communities from peat moss isolated from Minnesota, USA - S1T2_Fc - Sphagnum magellanicum MG | ecosystem: Host-associated > Plants > Peat moss > Unclassified... | reverse complement strand
TAACCAATGTTAGAATATATATTGCAAATTTGCAAATTTTATCTATCAAATATGTTAAAATAAATATTTTTAGTAAGTAGAACTGAAAATTTATACTTATTTTATTTGTGAATTTTAATATGAATATTTAATATTATTAAGAAATAATTAATGTTATAATAGTATTAATTCTTAAATACTACAAGTAATTATAATTACTAAAAATTTATTAGGATTAAAATTATATCTATTACTATTATCATTAATTATTTAATGATAATAAAATTATTAATAAAGTATCATTCTAATTACTTATGAATTTTTAATTATTTTACTATTTTAATAATATTAATTATGTTCATATACCCATGGTTAGCATAATACATTAATGAGTTTTAAAATATTTTAATGTGAGCTAACTATCTATTAACCTAAATTAAATAATAGTATTATAATATTATACGTTACTAGAACTATTCATAGTTATTCATTAAAATTTTATTACAATTATAATGCTAATGAATAATTTTTTTCAATACATATTTTTTCAACACATATTATATATTAAAATTTTATTTTTTATGTTAAAATACTTATGGTAAATAGGCTACACTAGTTAATTTATAAATACCTGAACATCTTAGGTTAATTATTAATTTAAGCTGGGTAATAATATAAAAATAATATAAAATATTGATCATTATAAATAATCATAATTATTAGAAATATCATTCTTTTAAACAAAAATATTATGATTAATGTTACTAGTTAATAATAATAAAATTAATATTATTTAGGAAAAAATATTTAATAATATTTTTATTTATAAAATTATAAAATAGTAATATTAGTGAATATGAGTAATAATAATAATAATAATAATTATTATTATTATTATTAACACTAAAATGTATTGTAATATTACTTATTAGCTATTATTACTTTTATTATATTGATATATAGTTAATAAAAAAACTAAGATAAGTATAATAATTGCATCTAATGTGTGACTAAGTTGGTGATGTTGACAACCAAATTTTTCATCCCACATCTTTTGGTTTCCAATCCAATTTTATACATTATATAAGTAGGTGCAATAGCCATGTTCGCAAACCAAATGCCAAGCCATTGGGGATGAATTAATAAAAAAAGATTGAACTTAAATGGCTAACCCAAAAATAAAATTGGATTTTTCTAAAGCTACCTATTTAATTTAAACTTACCTTTAACCTACCTACATACCTAGACCTACTTATGTAGGCACCATGTGTCAACATCTTATTAACCCTAAATTGAATGAGTTAAATTTCATTAATATATATTCAAAAAGGGATAAATGGGACTTAATTACCACATGTCACCATATAATTTGTGTTTAGAAATGGACATGTGTCAAATGGTTAATGAATGTTCCATAATGTGCCAAGTGTCATCATCATAGTGCAAAAGCTTTGATGATTGAGATTAATCCGATGAATTTTTAATTTTGAAAACAAAAAAAAAAATTTAAATGACATGTGTTCACAAGAAATTTGCTCAATTTTAAAACATATGTCATACAATAATTAAATGCATTGTAGTTGTAAGGAAAGTTGCATATAAAGTACAATTACATTTGAATTAGTATGTATGGATGGACATGTAGATTGGCATGGAATATACATGTTACATACATATTGTTGCATGCAACTAAATGTTGTGTGTGACTTGTTTTAAACAACTACATGAATTTGTAATTGCATGTGTTGTATGCAACTGAAAATTAATTACAAAATCCAAGATTTTTAGTAATGAAAGCAATATCAAAACCTTTTTTTTTGGTGGAAAAACTAAAGGTTCGAAATTATTAGTTCCAATATGTGTGGAACTAGACCTAGAACCTAATTCATTTTGAAAACTAGAATTAACGTTCTTCAGAAAAATGAAGAATTTTCCAACATTGGAATAAAGCACATTTATGTAATACACAATATGGTTGAAATGTGAATAACTAAATCTAATTTCCAATCACATAAAAATAAACATATATTTTCATCTAGTGAGCCCATTTTTTGCGTATGAAATACATCAACATCACATAATTCAATAATAACTTGTCCATTGATTACCATTAACTTTTGTTAATATGATAGATAAATTGAAGTGAATGAAAATAATGAATTAATTTATCCATAAGTTAATTCCATCATCCCACCACACCATCATCCAACTTACAAATAGATATGCACACATTCATTTGCCTCCTATTTATCATTCCAAATTTCATAACCATTAATCCGTGTATATGGAATGTATAAAAAATTCCTCCAATTAAAATATGGGCCAATTAATGAATAATCATGGTTTCATTTTTCTTTTCTTTTTAAATGTTCACTAACCAAATAAAATTTCATCTTGTTTTACAAAAAGTATGAAATAGGTTTTAATGTGATTCCTATTTTAAGTGCAATCCTTTTTAACCCCTTCTTATTTTTTAAAATTCAAATGTGGTGTTTTTAATTTCATACATAATGTAACTATGTGAATTGATTATTTTCCCATCGAAAGTGATTTCACATTTGTAATTGCATCTTAATTTCAAATTATGTAATTAAATTTTTATTTGATTTCATAATTGACTTGAATATGTAATGTCTTTAGTTTCAAGATATAATGACATTATATTCATTTTACATTTTAATATCAAAATTAACAAAAAAATTAAATGGATGTGAAATTATTACATTATTAAAATGTAGTTATTTAGTTTCATAACTAGATCAATTTTTAAAGTGACATTCCATACATAATTTCACATAAATTTAATTTCATAATTGAATGAAGTGTGTTCTTAAGATTTATCCAAAGTCTATGAATTCAAGTGATCTATGTAATGGTGTAATTAAGTTATCAAAACAATTATTATATTCCACAATTATCATTCAAAAAATAGTATTCAAATATTTTTCAAAAATCTCCAGCTCCTTTATCATTATCTTTATCATTTGCTGATAATTACTTAATATTTTTCCATACCCACCAATATGAAAAAGCAAAATGTTTACAACTATTTTTTAAATACATTTTCAAAATCTCCACCTCTTCTAACATTATCTTTATCTTTTTTTCACATTCCTTCAAAATCTTCCCTTTGAGAGTGAAGTTTAAAATTTAAATTTAAAGATTAATTTAACTATTTGAAAATTGCATTCCATAAATCCAAATGTTTTTTCCTTAGCCATAGGGGTTTTAGTTAATATATGGAAATTCAATGTAAATATATTACATTTATTAAGATGTGATGACCCAAATTAGAAATTAAATAATTTATGTACATGTTTATTATTTATATTAATTTTTAATTTCACCTTTACTATTTACCAACCTTTTTTTGGGTGAAATTTTGCTTTATTATTTTTTTTAGAAACTAAAATCTCACAAATTTGATGAATGTTTGAAATGTTTTAGCCAAAAACTGAAAAAAATCCAAAAATATTGAAATTTTGTCAAATTTCTATGCATGGTTCAAATAGTTAACCAAAAATATATAAAGATGTTTAAATTTTCTTTCTTTCATATTTTGTTAATAATCAAAATTTGCCTAAATCAACTTATGGATGATCACCACTTTAACTCCATCATAAAATTGGAAAAATAAAATAAAAAACCCCATTACATGTCGTGTTGCAAATTTTGAAAACCTTTTCTATTAGACTTCTTTTTTTTATTTTTTTAAACGACCAATAAATGGTATATTTAATTGTATATCATCTTACAAAAAAACTTGCTCCATAACACAATTTAAGTTGGTTCAAGTATTACATTTGTTCAAGAAATTTATTTTAGTAATGAATGAATATGTCAGTATTTAATTAAACTTCATTTAGTGTTTGGTAAATACCAAGATTCAAACCAAGTAATTTTTGCAAAGAAAGGTTCAACAAAACACATCATCAAAATGATAAAACATCAACATGCACATTCAAACAACAACCGGGGTAGGTTGATTGTATGTGATTAGATGAAGCATATACATACATGAGGAAAGCAAAACAAAACAAATTATAATTTCTATATGTCATAAAAAAATTATGCAACTAGATACTAAAAATCATTTTGGAAAAAAAAAATCTATGTGCCAAAAAAACAATAAATCTGAGCCAAAAAAATCAATAGATATTGATTTCAATCTTTGATTAAATTTTAATACATGAGACTAAAATTAAATCAATAAAAAATAATTTTTGAGTTACAAAAATAATAAATGAAATAAAAAAAGGAAAATTATGGTTCACTATGAACACAATTATTGTGGTCTACTAGTCATCAAATTGAAACGAGCACCACAACCAAATAATGGAGTTAGTGGAGTCATGAGCTGTGAATGTAACCTACAACAACACCAATAGAACGTTATAACCTAAAACACCCAACTAAATATTCAAACTTCTTGTTGGAATTTATGCATATGAAATCAAGTGGACCTATAGTGTAAAAACAAACTAGACAAGAATGTTTTTTGTTTTTTTGGTCATTAAGTGAACCAATAATAACACCATCAAAAACCTGTAAAACTTTGTTAAGAAACATAACGTTGATCAAGGAAATGTACAAAAGAATAAAATTTTAAATAAGGGAAAAGTGACAGGACATCAAGTTGGTTCAAAAGTAGTTGTGAAAATCTCTCCATGTACATAATTGAACACCTGTAAAAAGTTGGCCATATTTATATGTCAAAAACTAACGGCTTGTAATAGATCCATCGTGGTGTTGGGAAGTGTGTTTTGAAGGGGTGGAAATCGAGAAGTAGCTAAGCCTATGGCTACTGCTCGACTTAAGATGGAAGACACTTGCATCTTTTATAATGTGATCGAAGCTTTTTGATGAAAGAAAAGTGACAAAGGTAGAAAGATGAAGGCCTTCTGTCCCTTTCAAGCTCCAAATGGCATTGGCACAATCATGTAAAACCACATTAGCATGTTTGTATAAGCAACCAAATACCACAATTGTTAAGGGGAAGAAATGATCAATGGGGTGTTGGTTGTGATAGCTCCTTTCCTTGGCTTAAGCTGCATTAGACACAATAAATCCTTGAATTGCGCAAGATCAAGGAAGTAAATTTACTTGCGTTGGGTTGACAATGACAATGTTGGCTAAGGTGCGAATGTCATCTTTGGTAAACACAATATCAAATCGTTGATGAGAGGAATTGAATGTGGTTGAAGGAAGTGCATGTAATTGTTTTCGTCTCCTATGGAAACCATCATCTCGCACAATGGCAGCAAAGGTATTGCGAATTGCATCATGGGTTCTAGTGCATTCATTGCCATGAGTGCAATGTGAAAGCTGGATACCCATAAGGTTAATGGGATGTGTGCACACACATCAAAGGATGCCTGCAATTGAGGGATGGGGTAGTCTAAGTCGCGAATGAAGTGTTATGCAAAAAACTGGGGAAGATAATCAAAAGGCTAGGAAGACTAGTCAAGTTGTAAGCCAAACGCCTACCCTTGAGCCATAACATGATAAAATTCAGGTACAATGGGCCTTAGATGTCTTGTCGGATAATAACCCTTGGTATTAACTACTTAAGCAAAGAAAGGAAGTTAACTTTTCACCCCAAGGATCTTACATTTTAATATGCACAAATGTGGGGAATGATCAATCCACATTTGTACACCTTATTAGATTGTCAAGTAAGTGACACACTACCTCACATTCCCTACCCTATGATAGCCTATTAAAAATATCCCAAAAAAAAGAATGAACCATAGGTGCAACCCCAAACATTAGTAGAAATCAGCCAAAATGTAACACTCCATTTGCAATTACATGTGACTTATAGTTGTTTGTAATTAGTTTTGAGAGTTTTTGCGACTTAAAATAAAATTTCAACTATTTTGGTCATTGTTGTGGCTTTGTTACAATTGTTGATAACTTCATCCTATGGGCTGGATGGTTTTTATGTCTATTTTCATCCATGAATAAGCTTATATGTCCCATTAGTCAAATAATCACCAAGGTAGTCACACTAAATTGCAGATATTCTATGGTGACTTAAGGATATATTTTTATGTATGTATTAAGATTGTATTTAAGATATATTACCCATATGATAAATATGTTTTTTTAAATATTAATTATTCATATGTTCATATATTGAATCTGGAAATTGATATTTCAAATCTGAAATTAATATTTGAACTATGGAAATTGTTATGTAACTTCAAAAAGTGTTATTTCAATTTTGAAACTTGTTATGTAAATTCAAGAATTATTATTTGAAATTGGATATTAAGTTTTCAATTCTGAAACTTGTTATGGGAATTCCAAAATTCGTATTTGAACTTGAAAGTTCATATTTCAATTCTGAAAAAAATTACTTAAATCTAAAAATAGTTATTTCAATTATTAAAATAGTTATTTGAAACTCAAAATGGCTATATTTCAATTCTAGAAAAGTATTTGAATTTCAAAATTGGTGTTTGAGTTTCTAAAAAAATTATTTGAAATTTGAAAATTGTTACTTACTATGAAAATTGCTATTTCAATTATTATATACATATGAATATGACATTGATATTTGAGTTTTGAAAAACATTATTTTAATCTAAAAATAGATATTTTAATTCTGTTAATTATTTTTTAAATCTGAAATTTTTATTTCAATTTCAAATTTGTAATTTGAGTTCTAAAATTTGTAATTTGAATTTGAAAATCAAAATTTCAACTATGAAAATTCATATTTCAATTCTGATAATTATTGTTGGTGCTGAAAATTGCTATTTCAACTGTAGAAAACATTATTTAAATTTGAAATAATTTATTGCATCTGCAAATCGATATTCCACTTTTGAAAAATTGTTATTTCAATTCTAAAAGTTTTTATTTCAATTTGAGATTTAAAATTTTGAGTTCTAAAAATTGCAATTTGAATCTGAAAATCAATTTTTCAATTCTGAAAATTGATATTGAAACTCTGATAGTTATTATTCAAAGCTGAAATTTTCTATTTCAATTATAAAAAATATTATTGTAATTTAGAAATATTTTTTTGAACCTATGAATTGATATTCAAACCTGAAAAACATTATTTGAATCTAAAAATGATTATTTGAATATTTAAAATTATTAATTGAGTAAAAATGGATAGGTCAATTTTGAAATTTACTATTTGAAATAAAAATATTTCTAGTTTAAATTTCATATTTGAATTCTGAAAAGTGAGATTTCAATTCAGAAAATTTATAATAAAAGCTATAATAAATGAGATAGTAAGAAAACTAATTAATGACAAAATAACTAGCCACTAGCTTCAATAATAATTTAATAAATAATAATAAAAAATAATAGATATTTTCTGTAGTAAAAAATAATTAAAAATAGTATTTTATATTATGACATTAATTATTATGAAAGGACTAGTATAGGTATCGAATTTATTTATTTATTTATTAGTATTAATGTTATTATATATTTATTATTATTATTATTATTATTATTATTATCTAGAACAAGTGAGACAATAATAAAAATATGTTGCTATTTTGTATTAACTTGTATTACTCATAATAATGGATATAGTTAGTAGGTAAAGTAAGCTAGGATAACACATTGGGTATTATGAAGTAGTTGCAAATATGTTGCGACTAGGTTTGTGACACTTGCAACTAAAATGTGTAAACCATATGCCTTATGCTTCATTATTTTTGTATGCAGTATAAATAGGTGCACTAAAGCTTGAAATGGAAGTGTTATTCAAGGGATGAGCTAATAAAAGAGGCTTGACCCTAAAGGCTAAAATCCAAGATAAAATAGGATTATCAAGTAAACCTACTTGATTAGCTTAAGCTTACCAATTGATTTTAAATAAATAATCAGATTAATTAAAATACTAGATATTTAATAATGTTTCAAGGTGCCACATATTATCAAAAATTGGTTTTCAAAAAATAAATGGATATAATTATTATGCCATGTGGCACCAAATAATTAGCCTTATAAATGGACATAATTAAATTGCCACTTGGCGATATGTTATTTTGCCACATGTCATATACAAAGATCATCCAAAATGAATAATGTGGATATTTAAGATTAAATATTGCCACATCATTTGTTGTTTGGGTGACCAAATTAGTTGCCTTGTAATTAGTTGCAAATGACAATACATATACAATAAATTGAAGGATGAAATCGTCTTTTTGATTTTTTTTTACATCCACAATTCATGTCATTTTCAATTATTGCGTTATGTAACTTGTCCAAAGTGATTAATAGGATTTTAATTGTAAATGTTGCCTATGACTAAAACTTAGTTGCAAAAACCAGTAAAAAAAAGCCATTTTCTACTAGTGAAACAACATAGAAATGGCAATGAACTTTTCATATGATGCAAATTCCCATTTTCAAAATTTTTGTGTAGATTTCCCCATTCGTTAATGGTGTGACATTCCACCATTTTTGGGTTGCAAGAATTGGTGTTTATACTACACCAATGTGTTTAGGTTCATTATTTGTTTTATTAGATTTTGAGTGAAATTGGACAAATTTACCATGGTGAAAAATGGCAACCCCTTAATAAACAAGGATTAGTTGTTACAAATAGGTGAATTCATTAATAGCTAATTGAATTCACCAATTGTTAATCAAATTCATTAATAGTTAAATCATTAATAATAAATTCACTAATAGTTAATTGTGAATATAAGTTAGGCACCTAGGAACCTTCATTAAAAACTTTATTCACGTAGAAACCTAGCCCACCAACTTAGGGTGTAAATGTGGAGGTTTGAACCTTTCACCTCCTTTCATTTTCATGTTTAAGGTCAAGTCCTTAACCATTGAATCACTATTTAAATGAATGATATTTTTTTTGTCATCACATGTTATTATCCACACATATTTTTTTACCATAGATTACTTTTGACAATTTTTGGTTATTCTACCATAAGGTATTCTGAGTTATTTTATCATAGGCCATTATTGGTTATTCTACATTATTTTACCATAAGTTATTCTTGACTATTGTAGATTATTTTATCAAAGGTTATTTTTAGCTATCATAGGATATTTTACCATAATCTATTATTAAATATTCTATCCTAACCTATTGGTGGCTATTTTAAGTTATTTTACTTTAAAATTATTTTTGGTTATTTTATCATTAACTATGTTGGTTATTTTAGATTATTTACCATAAAATATTTTTGGTTATTATATTGTAGGTTATTCCATGTTATTTACCATAGGCTATTATTAATTATTCTATCATATTTTATTGTTGGCTATTTTAAACTATTTATCATATGTTGATTTTGGCCATTGTTGGTTGTTTTATTATAAATTGGGTGCAAGTATGATTGGGGTACCACATTTGAACCCTAAAGATTCATTCCAAAAACTCCCAAATTTATTTTTTTTCATTTTTCCCATGATCTATTTTACATTTCACCTTTTTTTGTCATGTCAAATGCAATAATTTGTTTCAGATTTTATATAAACATCTAAAGTATCTATTATTTTCATTTATGAAAGTGGGAGTAATAAAATTTATCCAATGTGGGCCACATTCTATCGATGGCCCAAATTCTAATAGGGCATCTAGTTAGTGTCACATTCATACATTTTATAGACATTAACACATAAGGTGTTTATGGTAAAAATCTTGGGCCAAAAAAAGTTATTTAAATATTCTTTATGAATATTTGAATTTGTTTTTTCTCATGAAACAAAGTCCTAAATTTTTTTTCAAAGATTTGATAGGAATGCTTAAATTTGTTCAAATTGAACATTTTATGCATAAAATAATACCTTTTGTAATGTATGTATTTATGAATAAAATCAAATTTTCATTGTTCAATATGAATTGTCATTAAATTTCAACATGTTTAAATGAGGGGGTCAAATGAATATAAAATGAAATAATCTTTTTGGGTACCCCAACCATGCTTTGACCCAATTATTATTGGCTATTTATTTTAGGCTATTATTGGCTATTAGAAGTTATTATACCATAAACTATTTTGGGTTATTTAAAGTTATTTTATTGCAAGTTATTTTAAACTATTATTATTTATTTTAAATTATTCTACCCTAGGTTATTCCACCTTAAATTATTATATGTTATTTTACCTTAGGTTATTATATTTTATTTTAGGTTATTTTAGATTATTATACCTTAGGATAAAATAACTTAAAATATAACATAAGGTTAATTAAATAGTTTAACTTAAAATAAGTTAAAGTAGAAAACCTATAATAAACTAAGGTACCTTCACATAGAATAACCTAATAATTTAAGGTATAACCGAGGGTATAATAACTTATAATAACATATAATAATTTGGGGTATAACTTAGAATAATTAGGATAGAACCTATAGTAGCCTAAGGTATTTAAAACAATGTAAAAATAAATCTATTTACTATAATAAATTATAATAATGAATTATGTTAACTCATAATTAAACATGATGTTTACATAGTGGCCCTATAATGAAATAACTTTAACGAAAGTGAAATCACTAAAATGTAATGAACCTACTTTACTTTTAAGGTCCCATTGTGATTTAGGTAGTGAACTACACCCCACTTTTAATGTATTAGTATTATTAGCACAAAAGTCATGTTACTAAAAATTTCGCCAAAACTAATTTCATGCACACCACCATTTACATTTCATAAAAATTCTCCAATTTTTTTTTGTCTCCAAATGGATTGAAATTTCACATGCACATCTAAGCCTTCACTTTAAAGACCTAATGACACAAAAATCACCACAATTTGACACCATATGTGGGAAATATGGATTTCCAAATAGATGCCCCCAAAAATGGTTTTCTTTCCTCACATCACTCACCATTTCACATTGTGATATGAATGATGTGACTAAACATGAATGATGTGTCCAATCATGGGTTCTAAAATGTTGAAAAATGTTTTTTTTAAATTTTTATTCAAAAATTGTCCATTCATTAAACTTAGGTTCACCCATTAGGTATGATGAGAAGTTGATTAGATAAAAAAAGGTAGATGGATGAAAATTCCAAATTATGGATGGAAACACATCCATGTGGATGAAAAATGAAAAAAAATTAAAAATTTTAAAACTTGGAATTTTTCATAAAACAAGAACAATGTTGGTTTAAATTAGCCTAATCACAACTGAGTGCCTCTAAACTTGAGGTTTGGGAAAAAAAATAAGTTCATGGAAGGTTTGAATTGGAACCCCAACCCCCATTATCCCCTAGTAGGTCTAAGCCATGTGAGCTTAACTTGTGCTTTAAACTTGGGTAGGTTTTAAAAAGCTTTGAATGATGTTTGGGCTTAAGTTTGGGCTTAAAGCCTTACAATTGCCACCTCCTATTACAATTGGGTGTATTATAACTATTGCTCCTTCATATGTGTCCCACATCAACAATGAAAATTGATGACATGGGAAAAAATTCCCTTTTTTTTTGCCATTGTTGCCAAAGTTCGACTGGCTGAACTTTTTTTGGTTGGTGATGGCGATAGTTGCTATGATGTTATTATTATTCGTAAAGCTCTCACTATTGACATCAAAAGAAATAGACAAAGGAAGAGATAGAAAGAGAGCAAAGGAAGGGAAAGAAAAAAAATATAAGAGGGGGAAAAAAATAAAAGATAGAGAGGGGGGCCTTTTGTGGGATTATCTTCCTCTTGTTTTCTTTTCACCTTCCCCCAACACCTAGCCTTCCCACATTCCAAGGTACTAAATCTTGTTTGGGTTCAACTCCCAAAGGCGTGATGAAGCAAAAACAACCCAAAAAATGGCAAAATCATTTGTAAAAATTCTTCAACTCAAGAAATAAACCAAGAACATGCTTTGATTACAACTCCTACATCATGTTGTAGCAAGACAATCATGCCACATGATGCATCAAACAAAGTTTCACAAACACAAAAACTAATCCCATGTAGAATAAAACAAAAACCAATGCCCAAAGAAACTAAATATTGATGTATAACACAACCTAACCAAATTAGACTTTTGGTGATTCAAAAATACAATTCATTTACAAATAACAAAAATCCAAGCCCAAAACATATAAACAAAGTCTAAGTAACAATTTGTAGAAACAAATATTGCATAAAAATGTAGAGAACTTGCAACATCAAGCTTGTGTGTTCTAGAATCTCAAATCACCAAAAGTGATTTGAAAACACACAATTTTGGATTACATCCCAAACATGAAATAACTTGAACTTGTTCACACTTGAATAGGTTCTAAGATAAAACATAATTAACTACAATAACCTAATCTCTAAGCATTAACTTAATTAAAACTTAGTTAGGTAGTTAAATTAACACTTTCAACATCCTCCAACTTGGAAACCATTGACATGAAAAACAAACTTTGCACATTGTTAGACAATGGATCCCAATGAGGCAAGGTGCTTGCTAGGTCCTTATCAAAATAATAATTCCAAATCTAACATTTTGAAATGTAAACACATAACATGTTTGATAATCTACTCATCAATCAAATTACCTTATTTAATGACAGCAACTAAAATCACTCTTTTGATGTTAACAACATTCCCATTACTGCTAAACTTGACATTCAAGTGTGAACAAAGTAGGCACTCATTTTTAATGTGCCACCACATAACAATGCACCAAAATTCAACATTGGTTATTGCTCCTTTTATAAGAATTGATTTGGCAAAAAATTTCAAATTCAAGAACGTAGATGTTGGTTTGAAAATTGAATCTAATTTCATGTGCACATCACAAATCCCTTAAGACTGGAGATTATATACATATACAAAGTTTTACATCAAATTAAAATTGGGGTTGTATCAATACAAAATTTTTAATTAATTAAAACCAAACTTGAGTATCTATAATGTTCAACCTATGTATTAACTTTTCAAAAAAGTTCAATTGGTTTACCCAAAAAACCTAAATATATGTTCAAGATTTTTTTTTCCAAGTTTTGATTTTGATTTTGGTTAAAGTTTAGTTCCATGGTTTGGTCTTGTCCCAGTTCCACCAAAAAGGTGCCAATTTAAGTGTTGTTAACAAGAAAGTGAACTTAAACTTTTGACTTTGACATTCTAAACTAAGGAACTTGTGAACATTAATAAAACCTTCAAAGGGATATGTGATGTTATTTGGGGGAACTTTACCAAGCAAAATTTCTTACTTTAGGTTGGTGTGGGGCATATATGCTCTTACTTCACATGGGTTTCATATTTTTGCATAACAATCCTTTAAGGATTAAAGTTGATGTAAAGAATTGTGTTGAAGTTGATTAATAGATGGAATGGGGGGAGAATTTGCATGCATGTTGTGAGCCAACCAAAGGGTGTTGCAAAAGCATCATATCATCACCATGCTACTAATGGGTGTTGTGGGTGCAATAGCAACATATGTGCCATAGGTGCCAAACTTTTGCCTTAGTACCCATGGAGAGGTGTTGGACCTGTTGAAAAACTAGAAAATAGGATGAAAAGTTGTAAGATCCCAAAAAGGAGATGAATAATAAAAAGATTTTGGAAGATCGAATGAAAAAATGTAAAATTTCATGAGAGGCTTAAATTCTTTAATGACTGCATGAAATTTTCAGTCGAAATTGGAATTTCCCTCATGAAGAAAGTGGGAGGGAAATTACAATTTATACAATTTGTTTTTAAAAGTGTAATTCTTATGGGCCAAGGCTTTATGGGTGGGGAACCCTAACTATATATGTAAAAGGACATACTCGGTTGGCAAAGGAACTAGTGTTGGCTAGCTATCAAAAATACCCTTGGGCATCTTTCGGGCATCTTGGTTTGAACCCTTTAGGGTATCACCTTGAGTGATACCTTGACAAAAAATTGAACCACTAGTTTTCACTTGTGTGAAAACCAAATTCAAAAAAAAAAATTAAAACCTAAGTGAGGTTGGACCTTTTACCTAGGTCAGGGTTTTAGATTTTTAAAAAGTGCAAAATAAAGTGAATATGGAATTTGGAACAGGGAGGCATTGCATTCCAATGGGTACCTTTTGTAAACCCTAAATTTTTTTATATAAGAATTTTTTTTCTTTTTCATTCTTCTTCTTTGTTTTTTTTGGCATCATGTGTCCATTGCTTGGAGTAGTGCTTGAAGTGTTAGTTTAATTTTGAGGGAGTTGTTTTTTTAATCTTCCCTCTACTCTTTCCTTCCTTCCTTCCTTCCTTTCTTTTTTCCTTCACGTGTTTTGTTTATGCCTTGTTGCTTCACTCACTACCTTCGTACCTTGCACCTTGATTGTTGCCTCATTGTTTCGCTACTTTGTTGTTTCACTGTCTCAGTCATTGCCTTGTTGTTTTGGTCATTTTAGGTTTTGTTGCTTCAGTACTTCAATCATTCCCTCACCACCTCATTACCTTGCTTGTTGCATCACTACCTTGCTCACTATATTGTTGCCTACCTTCACATCTTGCTACTTCCATGCTTCACTACTTGCTTCATGTATCTTTTGTTAGCCCTTGCCTTCCCCCCTTTGTTCCTTCATTCCCTGCTACTTCATGCCTTATTGTTTTGCTACCTTGTGCTTTGTGTGTTAATAAGTACTTTCGCTTTTGCAAGTGGAAGAGCTTTGAACTTTGAAAATTGAATTTTAATTAAAGAAAGGAAAGGTTTTTTTTTAGTTTTGATTTTTTTTTGTTGCTTTTATTTTTTATTTTTTATAAGTGGATTTTACTTATCTTTAGATTTATTATTTATTTATTTATTTTTAGGTTTGAGTTTTTTAATGGTTTTGTTTATAAGTCTAATTTTTCCTTTTGTTTGTTTATGTGCAAGAATAAAATAAAAATAATTTTTGACAAATAATTACCCTTATACCATTTTTAATCATGATGAGAAAGAGAAATGAGTGAATTTTTTATTATTTTTCTCCACCTTAAACCCCATTGTTTTTTTTTTTAAATTAAATTTTTGCTTTCCTTCTTTTCTTTTGTTTGTGAGTAGAATTTAATTTCCTTATTATACATAGATTGTTGTAGATTTGGTTCTACATTAGCTTTGGAGATATTCTTGTGAAAACTATCAATGGAACGACCCTTTGCAATGGAAATATAACAAGTGGTAACAATGAGATAATCGAAAGTATGTATGAATGATGTAATTCTAGAAGAAAAATAAGAAGGAAACCCAAGTGTGCACATAAAAACAAGAAGGAATCCAAAAAATTGCATGTTCAAAGAAAATATTGGAAACCATATGGAAGAAATTCTTTGTGTTGGGGGTTTTTTGTGTTCATGACAATTTAGAAGTTGATCTTGAAAATAATAAAATGATGCATTGTATACTTTGTTATCAAAATCGTGTGATCAGAATAAATCCAAAAACTCAAGTGAAGAAAGGACTAATTTTTTATTACAAGACAAATGAATTTAAAAAAAAAAAACAATGTGGATGTAGAACACATTCTTATTGCAAAGGTTTGAAAAAGAAATAAACAATGTGTTGAAAGTAACTAAAGAAAGATGACCATTAAAGAAAATAGCAAATATGTTTGCAGGGGCAATCTCTAAAATTTTTTTATGAAAGATTCGTTCAAAAAAGAAGATGTGTCATAGAAAGAATTCCTAGAAGACCTTGATCTTTTGATTGTTAAGAACAACTTACTAATTCAATTTATAGAAAGTATTTAACTGAAGTAGTTGGTTCTACATTTATGTCCAAAATTAAATTTCTCTTCCAAAAGGTAGTTTTCATAAGAGATATTACTAGAGTTAGTGGAGAAGTCAAGTCAAATGTATGTTCTTTTTGCATTGGTAGAATGTCATTTTGCAACAACTAACTTTGATTTGTGGATGTCCAAAGGAGCTTATTAAATATTTGGGCAATGATTGGTAACCAAAGCATGTGACAATTAGCTTATTTGAAGTGATACAAACTACAAGGCAAGCCTTAGCTAGAAGTTTGACAAAGTTGTTAGGAAGTGTGATTTAAGGAAAAGGATAATTATTTAATTATGTCAAAGATGAATGTTTTGATTTCAATGCAATGATTGTTCCATTGAAATCAATTGTAAGTTGTGAATTTCTTGGTTTAAAAGAAAGCTTTCAAAGCACTTGCTTTGGACATGCTTTTTCAAAGGTATGTTAATATGACACTATAGATGAAACAAATTGCAATAATTTGAAGTATGTCTTTCATTAAGTTTGCTTAAGCAAATTTGCAAAAGTGCATAACTTGGCTACAAAGGGTAGACAAAAATGGAATAAGGCGTGTGTTGAAATTGGAATTTGACACCAAAATGAACATTGTAGTGAAAACCAATTATTTTTTAAATTTGCAATATTGTTTTAAATGTTTACAATTTTTGAGTTTCTGAATTGGATAAGATAACTAAACATTTTATTATTGGTATTTTTGCAAGTTTTATAATAAGATCACTATGTTTCAAAAAGCTTTATAATTTCATTCTACCATTATGTTTTATTATAATAGACAAACTATTGTGAAAGTCACTGGTTGAATGCCTCCACCTCTAACTTGTGGATTCTTTAATTATCCACAATAATCCACAATAATTCTTCACATTATCCTCACATTATTTGAGGGATTATTGTGGATTTTCTTTCTCCAATTGTTTTTTCCTATGTTTTTAACCAATCTTGTGGGCATTAGTTTTTTAGTGATGCTTTACACTTTGCCATTTCCATGAGTTTGAAATTGAAAGAAGGAAATCAAGTTGTTCTTTCATTTGAAAACTTAATGGATGATGATTCAATTGTTATTGATGAATTATCTTCGCCAGCTTGCAACATTAGAAGAAAGGTAATTAATATTTTGGATTATTTATTTTAATTTTAAAGAAAATATGACAATAGCAAAGCCCATAATGTGATCTTTTTGATGTTAGACCTTAGGTTTAACAACTTTTTTATAGTATCTTCATTTGTTGGAAGGGAACAAGGTGTTGCTTTTGTTGAAGAATATGATAGGAAATCCTTATATCCTATGTTGATCAAATGTTATGAGCATTTGCATCCTTTGGTAAGGTTAGATAAATTTTTTGTTGACAAAGATACTTTTGATTAGGATTGCAGTTTGGATATTTTGAGCAAACTACAAGCACAAGTTATGAATTAGTAGAAGAGTTTGTCAAAAGGGAATTGTTGATTTTCAAGAGGTATCAATTGGAGCAATCGTGGTAAAAATATGAAGCAATGTTTCTTACAATTTAGCCTAATAGCTTTTGGGCATTGTTGGATCTCAAATTGAAACATAAAGGATTCTTTCTTTGGTTGGGAATGCTTACTAACCTTAGGAAATATCATTTGTAGATTGAAAATTTAGAAAAGTTGATATTTGTTAATAAAAATTGGTTTAATGATCCTAGAATAAGATGTAAATCTCCATCTAATTTAATAGAATTCTTTGAAAAGGATATAGATTTAGAAAAGGAGTTAGAAGAGTTTGAAGGTGAATTTGAAAGGGATGAAGTTG
>Ga0116229_10007393_pt1 | contig 17413 bp, 10 predicted proteins | sample S1TSphgellanicum_3_FD_87313 | JGI IMG/M metagenome (GOLD analysis project Ga0116229, IMG submission 87313) | Host-associated microbial communities from peat moss isolated from Minnesota, USA - S1T2_Fc - Sphagnum magellanicum MG | ecosystem: Host-associated > Plants > Peat moss > Unclassified... | reverse complement strand
GGTCTGCATAGTCTGTCGCAGCTGGCTCATGGCGCCATTGAAGTCCGCCCGCAGTTTTTCGTACTCCGGCGCGAAGGCCTCCTTCAGTTGGAAGGTGAGGTCGCCCGCCGACAAGCGCTCCAGACCCGTGCCGATGGACGTCACCACCTGGGCCTGCTCTTTAGCGGTCCGCGCCTTCGCCTCTTCGGCCTTGATTCGCTCCTTCTCGCTGAGGCTGCGCTGGGCGATAGCCTCCGCCTCCAGCCGCTGCTTCTCCAGGCCGGCGTCCTTAAAGACCTGGACGGCGCGAGCCATCCCACCCAGCTCATCGCGGCGATCTTCGCCTTCCACCCGGACCTGGAAGTCGCCTTTGGAGAGGCGCTCCATTGTCGACGATAGCGCCTTGATGGGCGACACGACCATAGCGCGAATGGCGAAGAAACCACCGACCATCACCGTCGCAAGGCCGCCGATGATGAGGACAAAGGTCGCCGTTATGGCGCCCCTGGTCGCACCCGTGAGCGCATCGGCCTTCCGGTGCGCATCATCCACCGTTGTTTTCACCTGAGAGGCCAAGTCCGACACCAGGCCGGGAAAGGCCGGGCCGCAGTCCCTGAGATAGATGGTCTGGGATGCAACGGCCAAGGCCGGCGTATTGGCGGCCATCCCCGCCTTGATCGTCGCGTCGCAAGTTCTGTTTACAATGTCCAGGCCGCGGGTTTTCAGCGCCTCGTATTCGGAGGCGCCGTCGGGCTCCGCCTTCGCGGCAGCTTCCAGATCGTCGGCGTAGCTTTTTCGCGCCGCTTGAAGATCCGCGATCGCAGCCTGATTTTCGGCATCGGTTGTTGAAATCATCAGGTCCGCTATACTTCGACGGATGGCCGTCAACTCGCGATTAGCCTGAGCGACATGCACGGCGGCCGCCTCCGGCCCGGCGCCAAGCGCCGTATAGCTCGAGTCGATGCTCCACATTTGGCTCCCGACATAGACAGCGACCGCAAGCGTGAAGACGCCAAAGCCGCTGAGGATCAGGAGAAACTTCCCAATGATCGAAATATTTTTCATCTGCGTCGCCCCAGACTTAATGTAGAGTTACTGAAACATCACGCGTCCACATAAACGCTGTATAAAAATTCACTCCGATCCCATAAAAATTGGTTAATAGTCGCCAACTCATATAGCGCCGTTTAGTGGTTTATGGCTGGGACGGAATATGCAGAAGCCGCCCGCGACAACCGCGACGTTATCAAATTGTATACTCAAAATTTGGGCGAATGGGCGCTAAACCCTCTGAGAAATATCCTCCCAGCCCGCAATTTGACAGGATTCATCATATTAATATCAAAATCTTACCAAAGCTTAGGCGTCGCAGGGGCGAGTGCGAACGTCGCAACTGGCCTGGGCGACCTAGACAGCAGCAGCCAGCGGCCAAGCGCCGTGTAGCCGGAAGCGATCTTCCACATCTGGCCGCCGACGTAGGCCGCGAGCTTAAAGCGGAAAATAATTTTCTTTATATTTAAAAATCGCAATTGATGTAAATATACGAAATACAACAAAGTATCTCGCACATTGAATTGCAACCGACGCCGACAAAATTATAAATTATGTCGCGCGCACTGCCGTAAAATTGCGGGAGACAAAATCAGCGCACCCCAAAACATGAACAAACATTAATTTCCTTCCCGGCCGCGCCGATGGAACAAAGCCTCCTTTGCGCCCCAGGACCGACCCGAATGAACCGCCGCGACCTCCTCCTCTCGTCCGCCGCCCTGGCCTGCACAGCCGGATCGGCCTTGGCGCAGACCACGACGCCGGATGTGATGGGGGAAGGCGCGCGGCTGAACGCCCTGTTCGACGCCATTATGACGCAAGCCTTTGACAACTCCCCTGAATTCACCACCTCGCTCGGCTTGGACAACGGCGCGCGGGCGGCGGCGAAGGCCAAGCTCGACGACCGATCCATCCCCGCCCAGGACGCCGCCATCGCGCGCACCACCGACCAGCTGCGCCGCCTGCGCGCCATCGACCGCACGGCGTTGAGTCCGGCGGACCGGGTGAATTATGACTGCGTGCTCTACACCACCGAACTCCAGGACCAGGGCAACCGCCAATTTCCCATCTATGGCGGCCCTTATGAAATCAGCCAGCTGACCGGGGCGTATCAGGCCCTGCCCGACTTTCTGGACAGCCAGCACTCCATCGAGACCACGGCCGACGCCGACGCCTATCTGTCTCGCCTGTCCGCCTTCGCCACCGCGCTCGACCAGGAAATCGAGCTGGTGCACCACGACGTGGCCAAGGGCGTGACGCCGCCGGACTTCATCCTGGACAAGGCCCTGATCCAGATGACGGCGCTGCGCGACGCGCCGGCGGATAAGTCGAACCTCGTCCAGTCCGTCGTGCGCCGCGCCAAGGCGAAAAACCTTCCAGGAGACTACGCGACGCCGGCCGCCGCCATCTACACCGATAAGGTCCAGCCTGCCCTGGATCGCCAGATCGCCCTTCTGAAAGACCTGCGTCGCACGGCGGTGCACGACGCCGGCGTAGGCCGCCTGCCCCAAGGCGAGGCCTTCTACGCCCTGTCTCTGAAAAACTGGACCACCAGCGACATGGCGCCCGACGAGATTCACCGCACAGGCCTGAGCCTCGTCGCCGAACAGTCGGCCCAGATCGACTCCATCCTGAAGGCGCAGGGCTTAAGCCAAGGCACGGTCGGCCATCGCCTGCGCGCCCTCTATGACGATCCCAAGTACCGTTATCCCAATACGGATGAGGGCAAGGACAAGCTGATCGCCGACCTCAACCTGAAGGTCGCCGCCGTCCAGGCGCGGTTGCCGGCCTACTTCGGGGCCCTGCCCAAGGCCAAGCTCGATATTCGGCGGGTTCCAAAGTTCACAGAGGCCGGGGCGCCCGGCGGCTATTACGAGCCCGGCACGCTGGATGGGACACGCAACGGCGCCTATTACATCAATCTGCGCGACACCGCCGAGGTCCCGAGCTGGACCTTGCCGACGCTGACCTTCCACGAAGGCATACCCGGCCATCACCTTCAGGGCTCTTTGGCCATGGAGAACCACCTGCCCCTGATCCGCAAGGTCCAGTGGTTTTCCGGCTATGGCGAGGGCTGGGCGCTGTATGCTGAACAACTGGCGGTGGAAATGGGGATGTACGACAACGATCCCTTAGGCCATGTGGGCCAGCTGCACGACAGCCTGTTCCGCGCCGTGCGCCTGGTGGTCGATAGCGGCATCCATTCAAAAGGCTGGAGCCGGGAGCAAGCGATCAAATACTATGTCGAGACGCTGGGCGACCAGGACGCCTCGGCCACGACAGAGGTGGAGCGCTATTGCGTCTGGCCGGGACAGGCGTGCAGCTACATGCTGGGCAAGCTGGATTGGCTGCGCCTGCGGGCCAAGGCCAAATCCGCGCTCGGTCCCCGCTACGACATCCGCCAATTCCACGACGCCGGCCTCCTGCCGGGCGCCATGCCGCTTGGCGTGCTCGACCGCGTGATCGACGGCTATATCGCCGCGAAAGCGGTATAGTTCGCGTCTCGCCAGGTTCGACCGACCAATAGGCGGCGACGCCGCCTGCCGGCTGAAGACGACGAGCCTCCTTAGCTCGCCCGCCGGAGCGGGAGACAGGCAGGGCCGGTCGGTTCGAACGACTTGTAGGTCAGGATGAATTCTTGATGCCCGAGCGTCTCGGAGACGGTGCGTTGGCCCTGCGCGACCGCGGCGACGAGGCTGCAGATCTCCTCGGCCACGTCGTCGAGGGTGGCCCGCCCCTCCAGCACCTTGCCGGCGTCGATATCCATGTCGCCCGCCAACTTTCGGTAGGTTTCGGGATTGGCGCAGACCTTGATCACGGGCGAGATCGCCGACCCGACCACGGAGCCGCGGCCGGTGGTGAAGAGGGTCATGTGCGCCCCGCAAGAAATAAGTTCAACGATTTCAGCATTATCTGAAATGTTGGGAAAGCCGAAGCGCGGCTCGCCGTCAGGCACCACATCCAGCAGATAAAGTCCGCCGGTCGGCGGCTGTTCGCCCGGCTTGATGATGCCGCAAATCTCCGCCGACCCTGATTTGGAATAGGCGCCCATGGACTTTTCTTCCTGGGTCGTCAGCCCCCCTTCAGCATTGCCGGGCGCGAAGCTGCCATAGCCCATGATGGTGTAATAGGCGGCCGCCTTCTCAACACAGGCCTCAAGCGCCCGACCCAGCTCCGGCGTCACGGCGCGGCTGGCCATGATGCGCTCGCAGCCCACCAGTTCGCCTGTCTCCTCGAAAACGCAGGCGGCGCCCTCCGCGCCAAGCCTGTCGAAGGCGCGCCCGACGGCCGGATTGGCCGTAATGCCGCTCGTGCCGTCGGAGCCGCCGCAGATCGTGCCGATCACCAGGTCCGACATCGTCATGGGCGCGCGCGGCGTTTGCGAGGCGATCCCCTTCAGGGCGCGAACGAGGTCCAGGCCCTGCTGGATCGTCGACAGCGTGCCGCCGCACTCCTGGATCACCAAGGTTTCGACAGGTCGTCCCGAAGCCTCAATGGCTTGGGCCAAGGCTTCGCGATTGAAGCCCTCGCACCCCAAGGACACCAGGAGCACGCCGCCCACATTCGGATGTGCGCCCAGCATCGACATGATCTTGAGCGCATAGTCGTTGGGATAGCATCCCGGGAAGCCGACGAGCTGAATGTCCATGTCGTCGGCGCGGGTCACGATCATGCGGGCGACGTGATGGGCGCATTCGACCAGATAGGCGACGAGGATGACGTTGCGGATGCCTTTGCGACCGTCTGGCCGAAGATAGCCCTGCATGTTCTAGTCTTTCTGGCTTGCGACCGCCTGGCGCGCCTGGCGCGTATGGCTGGCGAGGTAATTGCTCGTGAGATTATGCAAATGGACGTGCTGGCCCCGCGCGGTCGGCGCCGTCACCGTGCCGATCGGCGCGCCGTACCTCAGCACCTGATCGCCGACCGCCAGGTCGCGCCGCGCCACCTTGTGCCCGATGGGCAGGCTTTGCTGGGCGGTCACGCGGTCGCCGTCGATCCATAGATCGTCCCCCACCGAGACAGGGGCGCCGCAGACCAGCACATTATCCTGCGGGTCCAGGAGGATGAGAAGCGGCGACGCGGTCATGCCGAGACCCGTACGCTGAGCGTCCCGGCCGGACAGGGGGCGGCGGCGTGAATGAGGCCCTCCGCCTTGAGCTCCGCCCAAAGCGCGTCTGGGATAGGGGTGTTCATGAAGTCTACGGCCTCTCTGACTTGGCTGGCTCGCCCCATGCCCGCCACGACGCTCACGACCGCGGGATGACCGAGGGGAAACTGCAAGGCTGCGGCCCCAACAGGCGTGCGATGGTCCGCACAGATGGCGCGGATACGCCGGACGCGGTTTAGAATGCTCGCCGGCGCCGGCGCATAATTATAATAGATGGGCGCCGATCCATCTGGATCAGACACGAGAACGCCCGAGTTATAGGGACCGCCGACGATCACCGAGGTCCCCCGGCGCAGACATTCGGGCAAGAGACGGTCCAAGGCGCCCTGTTCCAGCAAGGTGTATCGACCGGCGAGCAGGATGACATCCAGATCGACGGCGTCCAGGGTCTCCAGACACACGTCGATCTCGTTGACGCCGATGCCGATATCGCCCACGGCGCCCTGATCCTTGAGACGACACATAGCGAGGTAGCCGCCCCGCAAAAACGTCTGAAACACCTCCGAATGGGCCTCGCCATGGGTCGCCGGCCCCAGATCATGGGCCAGAAGAATATCGACCCCCTCCAGTCCCAAGCGGTCCAGGCTCGCCTCAAACGACCGCATCACGCCATCGTAGCTGTAATCGAACCGGACCTCGAACGGCGACGCCTCGACAAATCCGTCCGCCGTTCGCGTGGGCTCCGGCCCAGACATCGGCGACAAGATACGCCCAACCTTGGTGGAGACCACAAGGCCGCTGGGGGCCTCTGGCGCGCCGAACGCCCGGCCCAGCCGGGTCTCGCTCAAGCCAAACCCATAATAGGGCGCCGTATCCACATAGCGCAGGCCGGCCTCAAAGGCCGCGCGGACGGTCGCAGCCGCGGCGTCGTCCGACATCGACGTATAGAGATTGCCAAGTCCAGCCGCGCCGAAGCCCAGCGGAGGCCGATCGCGTTTTGGCCGAGCCGCGTCCGACGCCATAAACCTTCCCCTCCCCCGTATGTTCTTATTCTTATCCGTGCCTATCATTGGCGCACATAAAATCAATGGCGTTTCAGGCGAGCCACCCAGCCCCCATGCGCGCCCAGCCAATCGCTTCCCTCAACGACCCAAACTAATAAATAATGGCGACCAACCTGAGCGATATGAAACACAAACACGGATTTTCTTGCGACAACTTAGCCATCCCCCGCATAAATGCTTTTTATAAGGACTTAATATTCAAAAAATTTCGTCGCCTTCGACGTCATCGCCCGCTCAATAAAAGCGCTTCGGAATGCCGACGTCGCCGTCCGCGAGCAGCTTCCAATAGATGAGGCGCCGCTCACAGCGGCAGACACAGCCGTCCACCCCGAGCGCCGCCGGAACTAGGCGCCAACGACCCGGACGTTGAGAGTCATGGCTTTGGGCATCGGCGGCGTCCTCATTCTGTCCACAGCTTATTGAATATTGTGGACGTCCCAAGGGCGTGTCACCCGGTTTAGCGGGGAAGGCGCCGCGCCAGATCCCTTCATAAACCCGCGGCCGGCGCTAGCACCGCGGCTCTGGCGCGCTGCACAGGCAGGGCGAGGAGGCTAATCAGGGACCCGACGACAGCGACGCCGACGAAGGCGGTCCAGCCCGACAGCGCGAAATAGATCGTCGGCGTCAAGAACGAGCAGAGCGAGATCACCTGGTTGACCAGCCCCGCCAAGGCCCCGCCCATCAGGTCGCCTGTCGCCAGCGTCGGCATCATCGCCATGCAGACGCCACATTGCCCACCATAGGCGAAAAGCCAGAGCATGAGCCCCGCGACCGCGACCGGCAGCGGGCTCGCCGGGAAGTAGAGCAAGGCCTGGGCGATGACGCCGCCCACGATCACGAACTTGAACAGGTGTCGCGGCGCCACGCCGTTGGCGAGCAGCGATCCCATCAGCGTTCCGCCCAGGAGCATCGCCACGATCTTGGCGACCGCCACCGTCGTCGCCGAGGCGGCGAGCGATACGCCGTGGACCCGAGAAATATAGGTCACGGCGATCAGGCTCGTTCCATAAGATATCATGTTAGGCATGGCGATCGCGACCGCCAAACGCACCGCCGCCGGATCGCGCACCGCGACGAACAGGCGGGCTATGCGGGCCTGGGCGCTCGCGCCCGCGATCGTCCCGACCCTTGGGACATGCGGGAGCAGGAGGAGCGCCGCGAGGCCCAAAGCCAGCATAAGGCAGCCATGGGCGACAAGGGCGAACCGCCAGCTCAGCAGGCCGGTGAAGGGGATGGTCATGAGCAGGCCGAGCGAAAAGCCGGTTGGCCCGTAGGTCGACCAAAACGCCATGGCCCGGGTGCGCAGCGTTCCGCTGAGAACGGTCATCATTGTCGCCGGCACGCCGATCACCAACCCGACGAAACCCGCCCCCATCAGCAGCATGCCGAGATCGAACAGAAGCAGCGAAGGCGCGAGCGCCAAGACGATATCCGCCAGAACGATGAGCGAGGCCGCGATGAGCAAGGCGGCGCGCGGCCCTATCCGATCGACGACGCCGCCGCCGAGCGTGGCCATCGCCGCCGAAGGGAGTGAGAAGAGCGCGATCGTCAGGCCGATCGCCGAGGGTCGAACATGGAGATCGCTAGTGATCCGGAGCGCCAGGGCCGACAGGATGCCGATCAGCGCCATGCTGACCACGCCGAAAAGATACAGCAGCACAACGATCGAGCGGCCCTTTAATGTCGATATCTGGACCGTCGAACTCTGCATCTCGTCGCCCCCTTCGCTGATGGACCGCAGGCGCTTGATAGAGCGTCGAGGAGAAGGTGAGGCAAAGCGCTGACGCTTGCCATTGCTAGAAGCGACATGCCCTGTTGCCGAAAAGGTTCGCGATAGGATCGGATGGGTGGGTGTAGAGACGATGCCGGTCGGTTCACGGGGAGAGCGCACAGTGCAGACGCTACGTGTGGGTCGGGTCCTTGCGTCCGCCACGGCCGCCCCGCTCGGCCCCAGTCAAGTCGATATCGGAGACGATGGGCGCATCGCCGCCGTCAGGCCCGTCGCCGAGGGCGACTTGTCGCCGAGCGAGGCGCGGCTGATGCTGACGCCCGCCCTGTGCAACGCCCACGATCATGGCCGGGGCCTATCGACCCTGGCGTTCGGCGCCGTCGATCAGGCTCTGGAGACGTGGATTCCCGACCTTGCGCGCCAGCCGAAGATCGATCCCTATCTCAACGCCGCCGTGGCCTTCGCCCGCCTCGCCGAAAGCGGCGTCGGCGCCGTCAATCACTGCCACAATACCCAAGACAGCTCCGCCTTGCTGTTGGAGGCGGAGGCGGTGTCGCGCGCGGCGCGGGATGTGGGAATCGCGGTGGCCTTCGCCTGGCCTTTTTTCGACCGCAACCCGTTCGTCTATGGACCGCTCGCGGGGATGATCGATCATCTACCCGCCCCGTATCGCGACACGATCGCGGCGCGCGGAGGCGGCTTTCGCACCTGCGCGCAGAACATGGCGCTGATCGCGCAAGCGACCGCTTTCGAGCACCCGTTGTTCCAAATCCAGTATCATCCCGTGGCCCCCCAGTGGGCGCAGGAGGAGACGCTGGCGGCGATCGCCGAGGCCTCGCAGCGCGACGGTCGGCGAATCCACATTCATCTGCTGGAGACGCAGCGCCAGCGCGAATGGGCCGATCGCCAATATCCGCAGGGTTTCCTGGCCTTTCTAGACAGCATCGGCCTGCTCTCGCCGCGCCTGACGGTCGCCCATGCGGTCTGGCTGCGGGCGGATGAGTGTGCGTTGCTGGCGAAACGCGGCGTCACCGTCTCGATCAATCTTTCATCCAACTTGCGCCTGCGCTCGGGCCTGCCGCCCCTTGGCGCGCTGGTCGGTGCGCAAACGCCGTTCGCGCTCGGCCTCGACGGCATGAGCCTTGACGACGATCAGGACATGCTGCGCGAACTTCGCCTTGTTCACCACGGTTTGGCGCGCCCGGCCAAAGATCACCCGGCGATCGATCCGGCCATGATCCTGGACGGCGCCCTGCTGATCGGACGGCGCACCATCCTGGGGGACGATGGCGGGGGTCGCATCGCGCCGGGCGCGCCGGCGGATCTGTTGGTGCTGGACTTCGCCGCGCTGGCTTATGACGACGTGACCGGCGCGCCTGACGCAATCGCGCTACTGCTCGGGCGAGCGCAGCGACGCCACGTCGTCCAGCTGATCGTCGGCGGGCGGGAGATCGTTGCGGACGGGCGCTGCCGGACGGTCGATCTGCCGGCGCTCGAAAGCTTGCTGATTGAGCAGGCCCGTTTGGCTTACGAGGCATCTCCGCCAGACGTGGCGCTGATCCGGAGCATCCAGGGCGCGGTCTGCGCCTTCTACGAGGCTAATCTGCACCGCTGACACACCCGCCTCCAGCGTATTCTCCCATCGCTCCCTAACCAAAGCGTGGAGAGGTGGCGCAGAGCGCGCCGGAGGGCCCGCGCAGGAGCGCGACAAACGCCGCAGCTACGCCTTCGATTGAAGAACCGGCAAGTCCGTCAGCACCATATGGGCCTTGTAGTGGGTGATGCACAACGGCAGCCGGGCCTGGAGCGCGACGAGTTGCGCCGTGGCGCCGCAGGCCCAGAACACGGGCAATTCCGTCTCGCGAACGTCGGTAAAACCGTGACCGCCGTAGGTCGATTTCAAGTCCTCGATGCCGAGCATCTCCGGCAAACCGATATGGACGGGTGCGCCATGGAACTGGGGGTAACGTGAGCAGAGCGAAATGGCGGAGATGGCGTCAGCCGGCGTCATCGGCCGCATCGAGACCACCAGCGGCCCGGAGAACGGCCCAACGGGAACCACGCTGCGGTTGGTGACGTACATAGCCGACACCTCGCCTTCCTCATGGTGGCGAAGACGCAATCCATGACGTTTCAGGATTTCTTCGAAGGAAAACGAGCAGCCAAGGACAAAGGCCACCAAGTCGTCGCGCCAAATATCGGAGATATTTTCCGGCGTATCCGTCAGCACGCCGTCGCGAAAGACCATGTATTGGCCGACATCAGTGCGCAGATCGAGATCGGCCGCCAGCTCCGGAATATGCGGCGAACCGGGACGCGACCGGCCCAGCACAGGCAGCGCCTGGCTGTTAAGGTCGCAGAAACGTGCGAAATCGTCCGCCCAGGCTTCGGGCACAATGAAAAGATTGCCCTGAGCATAGTCCGGGGCGATTTCGCTTGTGAAGGCGCGAAACCGGCCCTCGCGAATGGCGCGTCGAACCGATGAGGGGCTCGAAAGGTCCACCGCCGTCGCCTGGGTCATGGCCGCGGTCCCGTCAACCGACATCGCCGCCGGCTTGATCGCGCCAACCGTAGTCCCGTTCGGCCGCGGCGACCGTCAGGAGGCCGCACGCGATATCCTCGGCGATCGACGAGGGGGCGCGGCCGGCGGGACTGCCCAGCCCTCCTCCACCCGCCGTCTCAAGAACAAGTCTGTCGTCAGCGGGAATGTCTTGCAGCCCCTTGGCCCGCAGCCGACCGCCGGACGCCAGCCGCACGACGCCCGCGGCGCCGTCGAGCCCCTCATCGCGGCCGCTCGCGGGGTGCGTGACCCGTTCGAACATGGCCAGGACCTGAAAGGGGCGACCGTCGCGGGAGCCCACCTCCACAATCTGCCCCACGCCGCCGCGCTGGCGCCCAGCGCCGCCGCTGTCGGCGCGCAGCTCCTTGCGCCAGATCACGATCGGCGCGCCCGCCTCGATCACCTCGACCGGCATCGCCTTGACGCCGCTCGGGAACGCGGTGGCCGACAGCCCGTCCTGATGGCGACGAGCCCCCGATCCGCCACTGATCATGAACACCGTCTCAAACGTTTCGCTCGACCGCGGGTCGCCGGTGTTGGACGGCGCTTGGCCCCGCAGTTGCATGACCCATAGACAGGAGGAGCCCTCGGCCGGAATGCGGCTGGGCAGGGCCTGATCGAGACAGCCGAAGATCAGGTCCGGCAACATCTGTCCGATCATGTGACGCGCCGCCACCGGCCAGGGTCGCTGTACATTCAAAACGCTGCCTTCGGGGGCCTGAACCCGAAACGGCGCAAGGGCCCCGGCGTTGTTCGGCACGTCGGGCGACACCACGCATTTCAGGCCGAATATGGTGTAGGCCTTGCAGTAGTTCAGCACGACATTGATCCCGTGCGGAACGGCGTCGTCGGTACCTTCGTAGTCAACCAGGATATCGTGCTCGCCGATCGTCACGGCGGCCCTCAGGGTGATCGGCTCGGCATAGCCATCGATCACGATTTCGCTGCGCCAGGTTCCCTTTGGAAGCTTGGCGATCGCGCGCTGGGTCGCGGCCAGCGACCGATCGATGATGTAATCCGCGACGAGGCCGAGGCCATCGAGCTGGAACTCATCCAGCATCGCGCAGAGTCGCCGGGCGCCTGTTTCATTCGCCGCGATGTAGGACAGCACATCGCCTTCCGCCTGGAGGGGCGTGCGCACGTTGACGCGCAGGATCTCCATCAAGTCCTCGTTGATCCGCCCGGCGGACACGAGCTTCAGGATCGGTATCTGCAATCCCTCTTCATAGATCGAGCGCGCATCAGGTCCCTGACCCAGGCCGCCGATGTCCACCTGATGGCAGCAGCAGCCCAGCAACCCGACCAGTTCGCCCCGATTGAATACGGGGCTGACGACGGTGATGTCGTGGAGATGGCCTGACGTCATCCACGGGTCGTTGGTAATATAGTGATCTCCCGAAACCATGGTTTCGATCGGATAGCGCTTCAGGAAGTGCTTGACGCCCTCGGCCATGGAGTTGACGTGGCCCGGCGTGCCCGTGACCGCCTCGGCCAGCAGCCTTCCTTGCGTATCGAAGACGGCGCAAGACAGGTCTCCGGCATCCCTGACCGTGGCGGAGAACGCCGTCCGGATAAGGGTTTGCGCCTGCTCTTCGACCACCGACAGCAATCGGGTCCAGGCGACCTGAAGACGAAAATCCGACAGAGCCGTGGTCATATGACGCCTCCTCCTGACCTACGCGCGTTGCGCCCGGCTGACGCCGCGCAGGAGCGCGGAAAACGCCTCAACCAGGCCGGCAAAGGTAAACGCGGAGTCATAACGCGGCGGGCCGTCAAACGGACTCGTCTAGTCCACATGGGGCTTCTTGAAGCTGGAATAGAAACGCGAAAGATGAGTCGCGACATGCACGGGCGGAAACTTGGCGGCGCCGTCCTTCGAGACAAACTCCGGCAGCGGCTCGACAACGACATCATGATCGGGATTGAGGAAGAAGGGCACTGAATAGCGCTCGCGTCCCGAGGTGTTGCGCACCCGGTGCAGGTTAGAGAGATAGCGGCCGTTGGTCCACCACATCATCATGTCGCCGACGTTGATCGTCAGCGCATCCCGACTGGGGGGAACCGCGATCCAGTGGCCGTCGCGTCGCTTTACCTCGAGCCCGCCCACCTCGCCCTGAGCCAGGATCGTAAACGGCGTATCGTCCGTATGCGAAACCATGTTGGTCACATCGAGTTCGACGCCGCCCGGCAGGGGCGGGTTATACATCAAGCTCAACTGGCTCAGCGGCTTTTTGAAGTAATCGTCGAAGCGGTCTTCCGGCAGATCGACGCCCAGGGCGAAAGCCTGGATCAGGTGACGCGACAGCGCCTCCATGGCGTCATAGTAACGATTGCAGGTTTCGGCGAAGCCATCGAGGGTCTCCGGCCAGCGGTTGGGTTTGTAGAAGAAATTGCCTGACAAGACATCGGGGTCTTCGGCCGCCATGTCCTTCTGCATGCGATATTGCTCGAACAAGCGGCTGTTGCGAGACAATATTCCGCCAGCTTGCGTCCCCACCCAACCCCTGTACCAGTCATAGGTGGCCGCGACCTTCTGCCGGTCTTCGACGGGAAGGGCGAAGAAGCGCGCCGACTGCTCGAAAACGCCCGCGTGGAGGCCGGGCGGAACACGGTGGCCGGTGATGTAGAAGAAGCCGATGTCCTCACAGGCGGCTGCGATGTCGAGAGCGACCGCCTTGCGACGACGGGCGTCGCCGTCGAAGAACGGCGAAAAGTCGATCGTCGGCACCTCTGTCAACGCCACAGGCTGGGCGGTTGTCAGGTCGTCGCTGCCTCTTGCACTCCGCACGTCGAACTCCCCGCCTTTCCCGACTGGCAGACCTGACGATTACACCCCAATGACATCGCCGTGTTGTGCCGTTTCAGCGCCCATCCGATGCAGAAACAGCTACGTGGCGGGCGCGAGGTCGCCGCATACGCCGATGCAAATCCAGCAACGGGCTTTCACGCAAACGGCATCCCACCTCTCCGCCCGCGCCGTGTACCAAGCAGGGCGGGACGTTGTGTCATCGGCTATCCAAAGGACGCGCTTGTCTCAGCGCGAGCGGCTGACCTTCGGAAAGGCTTGTCGAGCACGCCCTCGTCGGAACGCCTGAGGTCGCGAGCATGATGAAGGTGTTATTCAAATGACGACCGACTTCGTTCGTATCGGCGCTGATATTGGCGGCACGTTCACTGACGTTGTGCTTGAGACCCCAGACCGACGCCTCACAACGAAGATTTTGACCACCCATGATGCGCCCGAGCGCGCGCTGCTCGAGGCGTCGCTCGGCTTGCTCGCTGCGGTCGGATTAGCCCCTCATCAAGTCACCCTGATCGTCCATGGCACCACGCTGGCGACCAATGCTCTGATCGAACGGCGGGGCGCGCGCACGGGCCTGCTGACGACGGACGGTTTTCGAGATGTGATCGAGATCGGCGCCGAGGGGCGTTTCGATCAATACGATCTCGGCATTGAAAAGCCGCCGGCGCTGGTGGCCCGACGCTTCAGGAAGGGCGTCCCCGAGCGCATGGATGTGGATGGACGAGTGCTCATGCCGCTTAATCCATCCGCGGTCTTAGACGCAGCAAAGTTTTTCGCGACGGAAGGGGTTGAAAGCATCGCGATCGCCTTCCTCCACAGCTACGCCAACCCAGCCCACGAGCGGGAAGCGGCCGCCCTTATTCGGTCCGTCCTGCCAGACGTCGAGATTTCGCTGTCGTCCGAAGTGTCTCCGGAAATGCGCGAATATGAGCGGTTTTCGACCACTGTCGCCAACGCCTATGTTCAGCCGATTGTGGCCGGCTACCTCGGACGCCTGAGGGCGAAGCTCGCCGACCTAGATGTCCATTGCCCTCTATTTCTCATGCTGTCGTCAGGCGGACTGACGACCGTCGAGACGGCGATGAAATTCCCCGTGCGCCTGGTCGAATCCGGACCGGCGGGCGGGGCCATCTTTGCGGCGGACATCGCGCGGCAGCGCGGGATCGATAAGATGCTCGCCTTCGATATGGGCGGGACCACCGCCAAGATTTGCTTCATCGACAAGGGCAAGCCCTATCGATCCCAGAGCTTTGAAGTGGCGCGCGTCCACCGTTTCCGTAAAGGAAGCGGCCTGCCGCTGCGCATTCCCGTGCTGGAGATGGTCGAAATCGGCGCGGGCGGCGGGTCGATCGCCGGCGTCGACAGTATCGGCCGCCTGACGGTCGGTCCGCGGAGCGCCGGCTCCGAGCCCGGTCCCGCCTGCTACAAGCGAGGTGGTGAACACCCCACAGTCACGGACGCGGATCTGCTGCTGGGGCGCATCGACCCCGACCTCTTTGCGGGCGGACAGATGTCGCTGGATGCGGCCGCCGCAGCGACGGCGATGCGCACGCTGGGCGATGTGGCGGGCGACGTCGGTGTTCTGGCGATTGGCGTTTGCGATGTCGTCGATGAGACGATGGCCTCGGCCGCCCGTGTCCACGCGGTGGAACAGGGTACGACCGCCGATCAACGCACGATGGTCGCCTTTGGGGGCGCCGCGCCCCTGCACGCCGCACGCGTCGCCGAAAAGCTCGGCATCGCGGAAGTCATCGTGCCCCAGAACGCCGGTGTCGGATCAGCGGTGGGCTTTCTGCATGCGCCGATCGCCTATGAACTCTCCCACAGTTTTCACCTGCTGATCGAAGCGTGCACGTTCGACGCCCTCAACGGCGTGCTGGCGGACATGGCCGCGACGGCCCATGCGGTGGTCGCGAGAGGCGCGCCAGGCCTGGAGCGACACGAAACCCGCACCGCGTTCGCCCGCTTTCGCGGACAGGGGTACGAAGTCGCGATCGAGGCGCCGGTGCGCCCGCTCGTTCCAGGCGATGATCGTCTCCTCCTCAAGGCCTTTGAGGACGCTTACGGCGCGCAGTACGGCGGCATGGTCCCCAAACTCGGTGTTGAGATTTTGACCTAGCGGGTTCTGGTGTCCACGACCGTGCCGGCGCCGGCCACGTCCGCCCCGCCAAACGACGGCCGGACCATCTCACCCACGGAATTGCGCCCTGTTCTTGATGTGTCGAGCGGCGAGACCCAGGTCTACGCCGTCGCCAAGCGAACGGATTTGCAGCCTGGCGATCGGATGTCAGGGCCGGCCTTGATCGTGGAAGACGGCACGACGACGGTGGTTACACCCGTCTTCGACCTGACCGTGGACGCCTACGGCAACCTGGTGCTGACGCGGCGATAGGCTGCGGCGATAGGCTGTCAGGCAAATAGCCGTCAAAACGAACGCTTGCTCTCTCTCCTCCCCTGCGCGTCGCGCGGGGGAGGAGAATAGGCGATATACCAATCAGAAGTGGTAGCGTAGATCCAAGCCGACTTCGCGAGGCGCCCCGATCGAGAACCGGTATCGGTTGGCCGCCAGGGCGCCCACCGCGATCTCGTCAGACAGATCTGGCCGGGAGTTGAACAGGTTCTTCGCAAACAAGGTCAGGGTATAGCCTTCCCGGTTGGCGCCAACCCGCAGATCGGTAATTTCGTAAGCTTTACGCAGCAAGCCCGATGAGACTTCCGTATAGCTGATGCTTTGGTCGGTGAAGCCATATTGGCCGCGGATAAAGTAGCTGCCCCAGGGCTGAGGAATTTCATAATCCGCCGACGTCGAGGCCGTCCATTTTGGCACGCCGCTAAGCGGTTGACCCACGTAGGACGTCGTCGGAATATTCGGCGCCTGTGTGACGCTGGTCAGCCTCGCGTCTTCAAAGCCGCCGGCGACATGCAGGCTGAACTGCTTGGTGATCTTCGCCGCCGTCTCAAACTCGACGCCATCGCTCTTCGCGGCGCCCAGGTTGAGCGTCAGATCCGCGTAGCAACCCCCAGAACCATTGGATAAGACAACGGTCTGTTGAATCTTGGACCAGTCGATGTGGTACACATCGGCGCTGTAGGACACGCGCTTGTCCAGGGCCGAGCCTTTGACGCCGGCCTCATAGCTCCACAGGCTGTCGCTGCCGTAGGGGATTTGATCGGTCGTGTTGTAGCCAAGGCCATTGCACGACGACCCGAGCGGCGAATTGGCGCCGCCGACCCTGAATCCTTGAGCCGCGGTCGCGTACACCATGGCGTCCGGCGTCACGTGGTATTTTATCGAAGCCCTGGGCGTGAACGCGTTTTGCGAAGCGTTGTTCTCTGCTGGGCCCGTGCCGAAAAAGCCGGTGGAGTTCGCGGTGGTCTTGTTGGTGAGCATGGACTCGCGGCCGCCCACTTCGATCTCAAGCGCCTCGAAGGGGGTGTAATTCAACCCGACGAAACCGGCCAGTTGCGACGTGCTGTTGCTCGTGTGGAGGGCGAATATACTGTCGGACGCGTAGGGCAGCTCCTCAGAAAGACCCGGCATCGACGTGCTGTTGAAGTAATGGGTCTCGACGTCCTGATAGAAAACGCCGGCCACGACTTGAACGGGAAAATTAAAGTGAGACTCGAACCGGTCTTCCTCGGTGAAGGTCGTCACGTTGAGCGCGCCGATCGCCGGGTCCGCCAGCAACTTGAGCGGCTGCTGGAATATTTCTTCGAAGGTCAGCGTATTGGCGTCGGCGGCGTCTTCATAATCGAAGGCTTCACGATTGAGCCAGCTTGTCGATGAGACAAAACGGCCGATCGGCGTCGTGTAGCTTCCGGTCAAGGCCGCGAAGAAGTACTCGTCGTTGGCATATTCGGGTTCGTTCAGAATCCGCCGCTGCACCAGGTTGTCTGGGGTGAATTCGGCGAGCGGCAGGCCATCGTCATATGTCCGTTGCCACCGGAGCACGGGTGTGATGACAAGTCCATTGACCGGCGTGATACGGAATGTGGCCCCAAGGCCTTCTTCAGTTTGGGCGCCGACATTGTTTATGACCTGCGCGGGTCCGGCGACCGGCTGTCCGGTGACGTTGAGAGCTTGAGGGTCGTCATAGGTTCGCTTGAAAAAGCCGGGCGT
>Ga0116229_10007391_pt1 | contig 17413 bp, 22 predicted proteins | sample S1TSphgellanicum_3_FD_87313 | JGI IMG/M metagenome (GOLD analysis project Ga0116229, IMG submission 87313) | Host-associated microbial communities from peat moss isolated from Minnesota, USA - S1T2_Fc - Sphagnum magellanicum MG | ecosystem: Host-associated > Plants > Peat moss > Unclassified... | reverse complement strand
TTCAGTGTCAGATATATATATATATATATGAAAGTTGTGATCTGCTTTTAGGTAATTTGTACACGATGATATGAATTGTGGGGTATAATGTAATCCATATATTCAACACATGCATCCATGCCAAGGGCCAATACCTACCTATATATTGTTGAGAAATGAAACATAATTACATAAATGATTGACGTTCAAAGTAAATTTATAGACTACACATCATGGATTTATGCTAGAAGCATAAATGGATTCGTTACACATGATAATGGCAAATGTATTGCAGAGTCAGTAGTAGTTTTCAAATTTCCAAACATTCTTACATTGTTATTTTGAATTTGAAGCCTAAGTTGTAAATTGTTTTTGTAGGATTAATATTTGACTTATGTTTCTGATATGTGTATAAAAAATTAATACTTTTCAAGATATTTTAATAAGCAAGAATAATCAATTGAATAGTTTGAGATATGTGAAAACATGATATTGATAAAAACAAATTGGAAAAAATGGAACAAATATTAAAGGCTTGAAAAAAAAACCAAAGTTCAAAGGAACCTATTTTACTATTTCATCCTGAATGTAGTGCAAAATTGAGTTATTATATCTAAGATGTTTTGTTTATACATGCGAAGATAGAATGGTGGAAAAATGACATGTCATAACCTCTGAATATTCTAATAATGAATGATTCGATGGTGGGTTGGGGAAAAATTCCTCAGGTGTAAAATAAAGAATTTTCCTCTGCCTTGGACGCAACTAATTTCTTTGACAGGAAATGGAATGTTAATTGTCATGGCTTGAAAAAAAAAATGATAAATAATCAAAATTGTGCAGGTTAAACTTACTCACAATCAAAATCGATTCTAAATTTCTTATGAACAAGAGCATCCAAGTCATTATTTTCCTCCTCTACAACATCCAACAAGGTTCGCAAGAGCTCAAGATAAACATCATAGTCCAACTCAAGCAAAAAAAATGTTTTTCAAGTTTTTGACATGCTCTCAAATAGTTTCATGCGTAGAGAAAACATATCAATGAGAAATGCAATACAAAATGAGATAAATGAAAAAGAACATAGAAAAAGATTAAAGTAGATAGAGTTGAAGGCAAAGGGAATTAAAATAAACTTGTGGAAGCATAAATGCCCACCACCATACTCCTAAGAGGCAACAAGGCAAGGAAAGGGAATTAAAAGGTGTCAAGGTGGATCTTGTGTCCAACTTTAAAAGGCAAGCCACTACTTGGCACTATCATAGTATCTTGAGTGGTCCAATTAAAGAACACATCATCATCTTGTATACCTCCTTGTTGCATATCCCAAGGATCCATTGGAAAAAACAAAATTCCCATTTTCATGCATAAGTATAAGAGTTTTATTCAAGAAAGTTTGTGACAAATAGTACAAGAGATATGCTAGTATGGAGCTCATGCAAACACTGGAAGCCTTGGTGGAGTTTGCAAAAAGGTTTATTTTGTTAGAGGGGAATTCAAGATTTGTGTGATGCATAAAATTAATAACTGCAAACTTTGAGTGAATTTTGAAGTTATAATCCTCTAGGTAGGACTTGATGTCGCTTAAGACCCGAAAGTCATTGTCATAAAACAAGAGGACAAATCCATCCCTTGCAAGATACTTGTTTGCAAAACCGAAAATGGAAATAACATACTTGTCCGCTCTTGGGTAGATGCAACCTGTGGTGGTTCACTTTTGTGATGAAATGGTGTTTTATTCCCTAGGTATTATTTATTCAAATGCATACGGTGATTAATATATTTTTAGATCTACTAATTGGGACTTGGATCTAGAGTGACAAGTTCATTATGAAAAATATTATGTGGTTATTTATTGATAAAAAAATAATTTGTTAATAATAATGGACTTTTGAAGTTGAAAAATATGGACTGGTTATTTAACTGCAACATCACAAAATGGAAAAAAATTATATTGATTCACATTCCAAATTTGTTATTCAAATTCAATATATAATGTAATACAAGATGATAAACTCATATGAATAATATTTTATTTGAAAACCTTAACTGTTTAATAGTTTAAAACTTTTGAATGGTTAAAATTTCAACCTTGCCTTTCTTGGTGAATAAGAAGTCTGTAAAACTTGTAGTTGACAACATGTTTAGTTGGCAAAATAGGTAGTTTGTAAAACTTGTAGTTAGCAAAACATGTAGTAGATTTTGAAAATTCTAACTGTTTATAGCAATTTTACTAGCTAATTCCTTTTAGTTAGTTCAAGCAATGAGTTTCATTAGTAGTTATGACTATTTATTACATTTTTATTAGATAATTTTTATTAGCTGAATAGAATAAAGAGTTTTATCAGCTAGTTATTATTTAGGTGATTTGCACGAAGCGTTTCAAAGTTCAAACTTCAAGTATAAAAGAAGGATGGTAAAAAATGAACAACATCATATCTCTACTTTCCATACTTATTTTTCGAAATCCGTAATGTACAACTCTGATTTCTTAATATAGGTTTGTATTTTCATTACAAGTTGGGGTACCTATTAGCATTGAGTAGTTTGTACATGTTCATAATTTAAGAAAGGAGCTTTGCATCAAGTAGGAAACCTTTGATGTTAATTTGATTTTGTGTTTTTCTTTCATTGAAAACATGAAACTTTAGTAATATCTTTTTTGAAACTATGTGTAAATTGAGTACATGTTAGTTTAGGAATTGTAAATAGTTTTAATTTTGTTAGTTGAAATGTACTTGTTTACTGTTTTAGGAACCTATTGCTAGAAAAATCAAAATTTGAACAACCTTAATGGGAATAAAAAAAACCCATTAACATTTGGTGACCATGAAGTGGATTAGAGTTCAAAAGCAATCACACTTGAAATTTATGGTTAGATATAGTAGTTTTAGTAGATCAAGTTTGAAAAGCAATCATGCTTGAAATTTTGATTTGTTACGTGTTTATTTGTTTTATGTAAATTCTAGGATTTAAGTTATTGTTTCTTGATTTCATTTGAAACATTAAAAAATAGGGTGAGGTTAGTGAACAATTTTTTGAAGGAAACTAACACCCAAACCATAAAACAAAATTTCTACAAATTTTTGACTATTGGGAAGGGTCGTTTTAGTTATATGTTCAAAAATAATGCAAGGGTTTTCCTAGAACTTGTTGATTTCAAAAGATGTCAAAAATAGTCACTATAAATTTTTTAAAATAGATATAATAGGACATCAACTTATTCAAAAACAAGATGAATAACAAATGCAACCTACAAGAAACGAACTGATGAATGCATCAAATGTGGATGCAACACAAAGGAGAGAAGTCAATGAACAACATCAAAATGTAACCAAATAGGTTATGAAGAAAGACCTAGCCATGTTCTCTACCACTCATTAAACACCACGAACATCAACCCAACTAAGGGTAGTGAATGTTCATAATGGTGATAGTCATGAACTTGCTCAACTGTTTGATGAAATTGTCTCCGTATGACAACCATGGTGATCTACAACCCTAGGTTACTACCTATTAAGGAGCGGTGCACCTACATTGATTACAATATCTATTGGTTTTCAAAACCAACCATTAAACACTAACATCAATTTGGTACCCACTATTAAAGGAATAATTACTAGTGGTAATAGTTAGTTAATATATTTCTACCTACTTAAGTTACTATTTTAGGAAATACGAACTAGATCACATAGTTTTTATCACCATTTGAATTTAAATATAACATATGACTATTTTTGTTGATGAATATTTTAAACCAAAAGGAAGATGAAGATCCATTGTATCATGGTAGAACATGGAGATTTGATGGAATATGAGAGAATAACACTCTGATTTCTAGAAAAGTTTTGTTTCCATAGCCATAATTTTGTTCTTATGATGTTTTTATCATACTTTCATTATTGGATTTTACTTTTGAAAGTAATAAGTACATTTGAATGAGTAGACTTTGTTAATATTAATTTTATTGTATTTCAATCCAAATTTTAGACCAGAATATAGGATTAAAAATTCTATATTTAGCATTTGGCAACCATCCCAAGGCTTGAATTTAAAGTGATTTTAGAATGTTGTTTATGTCTTGTTGCTATTTTTTATTTTTTTCTATGGATAGATAATGAACTTCGGTTTCACTTTTAGAATTTTTAAAAATCTTGATCATAAGTTTTTTGTTTAGGAAGTAGATATAAGCAAAATAACTAATTGTGAGGATTTTGTTATATTGCAGAAGTTTGTTCAAATTAAAATGAAAATGGCGAGAGATGGAAAATAAAATTATAATTAGAAGTCATAGGAGACAATTAGATCAAGTTTTATTACATGAACCAATGGAGAATGGTGTTGCCATCAACAACAATTTGAGTGTAGATAAGGAGGATTAACAATTTGTAACATCTAAAAGAATTTTTCATTCTAAATAGAAACATTTACGGATAGAAGAAAAATTTGCAAGCCACAAAATGCCTCAAGTAATACCAATTATTCCTTGTGAAGTGCAAGCATAGAGGTGCACCAACAATTTGCAACAAAATTATAAGAAAGAAGAACATCAAATTGAAAATGTAGATTCACATGATGAGTTTAGATGAGGGAATCGAGAATTTGAACCTTGATAGAGAGTTGTGTTGGAATCACTAGGTTTGATGCAACAACAAAAATCTGATGTTATAATGTATGAAGAAGAACAAAAACTCAACACATTAGAAAGGGAAGAAGTAGTACCAAAGTATAGATTTGCTTCACCTTTTTATTATCAAGAGGATCATGAGAATGTAGAGTTTGAACAAAAAACTCAAAATTTTGAACCTCCAATTTGTTATGTGGTTGAGTAAAAAACCACAATTCAAGGCATTAGAATGTCCATAGGAGTTGAACCGATACTTGTAACTAAACAAGAAATTGTAGTCTTACCAAGAGCAAACCAATAGTAACACAAAATGTACTTGTGGCTATCAAAGTAAAGATAATGAACCCAAAGTTAATTAGTAAAGTGGAAGCATTGTTAAAAGAATTTGAAGGGACTGGTATAGACAATACTAGAATTCCTATTTTTTCAAACTAACCAAATCAATTATATGGGTCTTTTTGACTAGAAGACATGTATTTTTTACTAGAGGCCAAGGGCTTGAATGATAGTGGGTATCTTTTGAATAATCAATTTGATTGATGTGACCGATTTGACAATTAGTTAAATTAAACATCTAGTCAAATTGGACTTTAAAATACTATCTAGTCAAATTAGTTAGTGGCCTAATCAATAAAACTACCCAATATAGTCAAATTGGCAAATGCCTTAATAAATAAGGACACCTATTGTACTCAATCAATAGAACTAACTAAATAGGCTTAGTCAAAGTGGCCAATGGCCTAGTCAAAAGGGCCAATTATAAATTATAATACTAGTTGGATATCTTAGGATTACATTTAACATTTTGACTATATTTAACCAATTAAAAAAAAGTTGGAAAATGTAAAATTTAGTTAATCATTAACTAAATGAATCATGACCAAATTAATTATGATTAAATTAATTATATAAATGGTTTGTCTAACTATGATTAAATTAACCATATTCAAATTAATTATGGCTCAATTATTTAGAAAAAAAATTAATTAACATTAAAACAAACCATAACTAATCTAACCATGGACAAATTTAATCACATTCAATTGACCATAGTTTGTTTAGTTTTATATGTTTTAACCATGTTTAGTTTAGCCATATTTAATTTAACCATGATTCATTTATCCATAATTAATTATTTCATCATTTTTTGGTCATATTTAGTTTAATTATGGTTAGTTTAGCCATAAGTAATTTAATAATTACAAACAGTTTAACCATGGTCAATTTAACAATAGTTGGTTTAACCTTAGTAAGTTTAGCCATGATAATTCGTTTAACATAATTAATTTAACCATTACTAGTTGGGCCATTGTTAGTTTTGCCATAATGAATTTAATTATGGTTACTATAAACATAATTAAATTAACTAAAATTATCTTTCACATATTTAATTTTACCCTAATAAATTTAACTATAATCAATAGACCCATAATTAATTTAAAACTATTGTTAATTTAACCATGGTTGGTTTTGCATAAAATATTTATTGATTGGTTAGTTTGGCCATATTAACTTTATTAATGGTTAATTTAGTCAAATTTATTTACTAGTGGTTAGTTTAGCCATGCTTAATTTTGCCATAAATATTTTAACCATTTTGATTTCAGCCAAAATTAATTTAGTAATGTTTATTTTAACCATAATTCATTTTTGCATAATTTTTTTGCCATAAAATAATTATTGATTAGTCAGTTTAGGCATATTTAATTTTATTAATGGTTAGTTTAGCTAAATTTACTTATTCACTATTAGTTTAACCATTTCTAATTTAGCCATGATTATTTCATTCATGTTATTTTAGCCATAATTAAATTTTGCATAGTTTTTTTTGCCATAAAATATTTATTCATTCATTAGTTTAATCATATTAGATTTTTTAGTGGTTAATTTAACCATATTTATTTATTCATGGTTAGTTTAACCATTTCTAATTTAGCCATGTTTAGTTTTTCCACAATTAATTTAATAATTTCTATTTTAGCCATAATTATTTCATTCATGTTTATTTTAGTCACAATTTATTTTTACATAATTGAATTTTTCATCAAATATTTATTAATTAGTAAGTTTGGCCATATTAATTTTATTAGTGGTTACTTTAGCCAAATTTATTTACTCATGGTTAGTTTAACCATTTCTAGTTTAGCCATGTTTAATTTTGCCATAAATATTTTAACCATTTTTATTTTAGCCAAAAATATTTTATTAATGTTTATTTTAAGCATAATTAATTTTTTGCATAATTGGTTTTTCCATAAAATATTTATTGATTAACTAATTTAGCCATATTAACTTTATTAGTGGTTAATTTAGCCAATTTTATTTATTCATGGTTAGTTTAACCATTTAAAATTTAGCCATGGTTAATTTTTCCATAATTATTTCATTCATGTTATTTTAACCATAATTATTTTTTGCATGATTATTTTCTAGCCATATAAATTTTTTAAATGGTTAGTATAAACATTTCTAGCTTAGCCATGGTTCATTTTGCCATGATTATTTTAACCATTTAGATTTTAGCCATAATTATTTCATACATGTTCATTTAAACCATAATTATTTTTTCCATAAAATATTTATTGACTAGTTAGTTTAACCAAATTTATTTACTCATGGTTAATTTAACCGTTTATAATTTAGCCATGTTTAATTTTGCCATAAATATTTTAACCATTTTAATTTTAGCCATAATTAATTTATCCACAGTTGGTTTGTCCATAAAATATTATTCGTGGTTAGTTTAGCCACAATTGGTTTAACCATAAATTATTTATTCATGAATTAGTTTGGCCATATTTATTTTACTTATGGTTAGTTCAATCATTTTTAATTTACTCACGGTTAATTTTAGTCATTTCTAGTTTGGCCATAGTTTGTTTAACCATAAAATATTTATTCATTGGTTGGCTTGGTCATATTTACTTTGCTTATGATTAATTTAACCATGTTTATTCATTCATTGGCTTGGCTTTATTTATTTTATCCATGATTAGTATCAACATATTTATTTTCCTCATGGTTATTTTTTCATAATTATTTTGAATTTTTGGTTGGTTTAGTCATTATTAGTTGAATAATCATTAATTTCTCCATATTACTTTAGTTATGGTTGGTTTTAAACATTATTTTGCCAATCATTAGTTTTGCCATAATTAATTTTTCTTAGGTTAAATTAACCACCTATTTAACTGATGTAATGTAAGTATGTGGCTAAATAACCTAAATACAATTAACTTGTATGTAAGTGTATTTATTTATACATACCCTACTTATATTCCACCTATTTACCTATATTTTAACCTATAGGTAACCTTGTTATATAGGTTAGTAAGCCATTTATATACCTATGGTAAATTATTAGTTGGTTAACTAGTTATTTACCTAAAATACACTAATGAATGTGTAATTAAATAGTGAAATATTAATTATTACAAATGCATTGTTGATAATATATAACGAATGAAATCAAATTGATAAGGATTAATTATAATTTGGTTGTAATTATTAATTATAACTAAATAACTAGATATTAACTATTACTAATTTTTATTTTAACTTAATTAACATACATATTTACCTACCTCTTTATTTATTTACTTATTTCATTTATGTATCTTACATAATTATTTAGGAATAATATTGTATGAATTAAAAAGCTTTAATGTTGTGTGGACATGAAAATGTTTTTCCTTCCCAAAATTTTGTCCCATATTATTTGTCATCCTTTCCAAATGATGAGCAATATAAATAGATGCACCATAAGCACCCAAGACATAAAAAATATTTTAAAAAGGAAGGTCTTTTGGGATGAGCCAATTGAAAACGTTGAATTTTAAAGGTCAAATTCAAAATGAAATAGGATTTTCCTACCTAAGTCATCACCTGTATATAGGTGGTGTATATTTAAGCCTAGTAAAGGTTATAGCTTAAGTTGCCCTAACCTACTTTAGGCTTCTATACCTAATTGTTTGTTGTAGGTTCCTAGACCTAGGCCTAGGTTTTGGTTTGTAGGTTCCTAGACATAGGGACTTTAGGGAGTAAGTATTTAATTAAAAATTTAACCTAGGTTGTTTAATTTTTATCCACGTGGCATAGCCTACATGGCCAATGTTTAAATGCCATGTGGCATAACTTAGATGGCCAATGTTTAAATGCCATGTGGCATAACTTACATGACCGACGTTTAAATGCCATGTGGCATAACTTAGATGGCCAATGTTTAAATGCCATGTGGCATAACTTAGATGGCCAATGTTTAAATGCCATGTGGCATAACCTAGATGGCCAGTGTTTCAATGCCACATGGCATTTAAACATTGGCCATCTAAGTTATGCCACATGGCATTTAAACATTGGCCATCTAAGTTATGCCACATGGTTTAACTTGGGTGGCCATTGTTTAAATGCCACATCACATTTGCTTAATCAAAAAATCATGTGACTTTTATATTAACCAATCAAAATGACTAATCAAAAAGTAATAGTCAAAATGGTTAATAAAAAATGCCAACTTAGGCTTGGTCAAAAAATACATGGCCTAGTCACAATGGATAGGTTCGAAATGATTTGTCCAAAATGATTGAATGGTTTTTTTTACGCTTGTCCAAAATGGGTTTTTTTTTAACAAAATTTATAGTAAAAAAAATTAATAATTCTAGTAGTGAGAAAAATTCATAGTGTGAACATAATTCCAAAACCTAACCCTCAACAATGCAATATTATCATTAGATGGGACATCAAATCAATGAATGTCCATTTACTGAAAATAATGTGAAGCAAGGATTTGTTAAACATTTCTAGAATTGAATCCAAAACCTACAAGAGCAAAAAACTATGGATATAATGAGCCAAAGGAACTGTACCATGAGAAGGTTAGAATTCCAAATAGACTTAGAGAACAGATTTGGAGAGATAACAAAGTGGAAATGAGAGAGTTCAAACTATGGAAGATGTAATACTTATTTATGTAGCTCCTACACCAAATTTGATACATCACAACAATGTTAGAGTTACTTATCTAATAACTTTTAATTTAAGAATGGAACCAATAAGATTTGTATCATTATATTCTGTGGCAATGCCTCGGTCTATGGTTATAATTACTGAAGCTCCATTTGTAACATAACTAACCCATATTGTTGTTAGTATGAGGTCCAAACCCCAAACTCCAAAGGAAACACAACTTGTCAGTGTGCATACAAAGATGTCTAGAGATGTGGACATGATTTTTGCTAGACATCCATTAGATCTAGGAGGAGGTGGCTCAAACCCACCAGGACCACTAGGATTTGTAAAACCTTCAAGATATTTTGGATTACCAATGATGAATTTAGGCAGACCACCATTACCACTAAATAGGCCTTATTGTCAACCACTTAACTATCATGAGTATGTGAAAGATTTTAATCGAAATGCTCATGTTAGAGTTTTTTAAGTTGCCATTTGAGCAAATGGTGAAATAAATTATGTAGAGATTGTTAATTTGTGTAGTTTTACCCTCATAAATATTGTGTTTTATTAGTGTAACAACTACATGGGAGATTACCATATTATACTTTTGTAGAATTGCAATTAGCTTTTTGTAAAAGGTACAAAAAATATTAGAATGATGAACACATTTACCAATAGTTGAAAAACATGAAGCAAAAGAAGAGCGAAAAAACGGAAGTATATTATGAGAGATTATCGAAGTTAGCCAATAGTTTTCAACATAGGACAACATATAATTTTTAAATTATTATTTTTAGATATGGATTATAACCATATCTACATGTAGTAACAATAGGCACGAAGAGAAAAACTTTACAGCAGCATAAGGAAGCAGCTTTGGTTTGTGAAGAAAGAATTTTGAAGTAGAAGCCATAAGTAATCTATTAGTACCACAAAATAATAGGACAATATTAGTTTTTTAGAAACTTTGGACAGTCTCAAAGAAAACAAGGATGAGCTATACAAATTGTCACAAGACAAATCATAATGTTGAGACCTATAAAATCAAAAGAAAGGAAAACTTTGTTCCTGCAATCTCTAAGGTTACTATTCAACAAATCAAAGTGTAAAGACTTGTGAGGTATTCTTGTCATATTTGTAAACATAAGATCATAGATTATCTTAAGTATAATGGTATGCAAAATATGTTTAAGAACAAATGAGTGAAGACTACATACAAACAAGTTGTGGTAGAGCCCAAGGTTTCAAATCCTTTAGTTCATATGGTGGATGTCAACATGGCCATCACCAGGAGCAAGGTTACTAAAGAACATGTGTTCAAAAACAAAAAGCCAATTAACAAAAGTTTACTACTGATTAGGAAGAGGAACAAGACCACAACAATTTTTTGTCCAGACTATATAAGAGATGCAAATAGAAAACCCACCAGATAATCTGAATAAAAAGGAGAAAGCACAATGGAGTATAAGTTGGGCATGATTACCAAAGGTTGAGGTGTCCATATAACCAATTATACCACAAAATCTATTTGTTATTCCTAATAACATAATTATGTATATGGAATATATATTCCAAGATATTAGTAAACAAATGATGGAAACTAACTGTACCTTGAGGTTAGATGACGCACTCCCAACTCCTCAAAGGGCTCAAATGTGAGCCCAAGTAAAAAACAGCGGAAGAAGGAGGAGTCGAAGCACACTCCCTAGCTCACAACACTTTGAGGGGTAGAGGGGCGTGTTAGAGCTCCGGGATAAAATTAGGAAGAGTTGACAAGCTTCACTCACTCACATGGGCTTACACACAACCCACACAAAGTGGTTAGTGCATAGTTGGAGCACCCTTGGTGCTAGGATGAACCACGGGCAACACGGACACACAAGACTCACCACGGCCCGGACTTGGGGGAAGCCACCACCTTCCCCCTTATAGTATACTTTGCAGCTCTCCACGGAGGCTATATCCAAATGGCTATTTTTCCCGGGACTCCCGAGTGGGAGTCCCGAAATTGCGCCAATTGGGACTCCCGCGACTTTGGAGCCCATAACTTTGCGAGTAGACCTCGGATTGCGATGCGGTTTAAAGCAAAGTTGTAGCTCTCATCGAGAGCTTTCCAACTATATGTGGCACGCCCCCTGAAGCTAAGTAAATTGGGTCGATTCTTGACTTTTTGTGGTCGGGAGTCAAACTGGCAATTCGACTCCTGGCCCTTCTTTTGGCCATAACTTGTGTTTCAGATGTGCAAATGAGCGATGCGAGCCCATTTTAGACATCTAAATTTCAAGAGCTTTCCAATGATATAAAGAATGCCATAAGCCATTGAGTTTTGACCCCTGCAATTGCTCTCTAAAGTTTTGAGAGTCCACCGGGACTCCATCTCCCAAAGTGGGAGTTGCCTTGGGAGTGTGAGTGTTCACTCTCTCACATTCCCTCACACTTTCTTACACTCTCGAGAGTATGTGATGTGACTCCTTGGGATCATCTTGGCTCGCACCCTTGCAATGTCTTTGCCTTGACTCCCGGGCTTCCTCTTGGCTCACACCCTTGCAAGCCCTTTGCTTTGGTTGCGAACCCAAGGCTAGGGTTGCGACAGTAGGTCTCCACGAAAACTATTTTGTCTATTTTCACATTTTTTACTATCATGTTCATTATTTCGCTTTCCATGTTTTTTTTTTTTTATCATGACTAATTCAAGTTTTGTGCTAAGAATAATGGAAGATTGGAAGAAGGCGATGTTATGCTTGGATCACCTCACACTTGAGTTCGAAGAAAAAAAAAAGTTAATAGTTATGAAAAAACCAAAAAATGATACAAAAAAATTAAACCCTAACTAAACCAAAACTTAGGTGCGCCGATTCATTCATTGTGACGATTAGCACATGATGCATCCCGCTTGTAATCAATTCTTACCCAAACTTAAAAACTTATTCCATTATTTTGATTAATTATCTTGATAAAGTAATCCAGTGAAAGTTAGATAAAACATGGGAAAGTCGAAAAATGTGTAAATCGTCATGGATGGGGATTGCATGGGGGAACATGGAAAATGAGCACATGGGATTGAAACATAGTTACTGAAACTTTACATGTTTCAGTGGTTATATGTTTTAAGGCTTGAACTGCTCGTGTCATGGGCATGAAAAATTACAAGAATAGGAACTAAGCCAAGGACACAGTAAGGAAAACAGATCAAAAGAAATGTAAACCTAAATTTAATTCAAGATTGGAAACATAAAGATGCAAAACAAGAACGCAATATATGTTAGAAGATGATTTAAATAAAACTTTATTATGATAACGTATGAAAACAAAGGTTATGATAAGAAAGTGTACCAAAAATTGGTGTTAAGTAGACTAAAGTTAATGGAAAGTTTTACCCTTATTTATACCCCATTGGGGACTTAGTTCAAGGAAGCTTTTATAGAGGTTTCCATGTGTGCATTAACTAACAAAACTTTTCAAAATGTTTGCTAATTAATAATGAATTAAAAATGAACAAAAAATTAACTAAAAGTTAATTTAAATTATAGCCCATTAGGGACCTAGCTTAAGAAATTCCATATAGGCTTTCCATGTGTGCACTGACTAATGAAGCTTTTTGAAAAACTTTCTAATTAATAGTGAATTAAGAGTTAACTAATAATTAACAATGATGTAAGTGATGATGCAAACAACTATGTTGGTGTAATTGATGATACAAACGACTATGTGGTGTAAGCGATGATGCAAACAACTTGGTTAATGTAAGTGATGATGTAAACAACTATGTTAGTGGAAGCAATGATGTAAATGACTATGTTAATGTAAGCGATTATGCAAATATTATGTTGTGTAAGCGATGATGCAAATGATTATGTTAGTGTAAGTGATGATGCAAATGACTATGTTAATGCAAGTGATGATGTAAACGATTATATTAGTGCAAACGATGATGCAAACGACTATGTTAGTGCAAGCAATGATTAATGACCATGTTGATGTAAACGTTGATGCAAATGACTATGTTGATGTAAGCGATGATGCAAATGACTTTGTTGATGTAAACGATGATACAAATGACTATGTTGATATAAACAATGATGCAAGCGATTATGTTAGTGTAAACGATGATGCAAATGACTATGTTGGTGTAAATGATGATGTAAACGACTATGTTGATGTAAAGGATGATGCAAGCAATGATGCAAATGATTATGTTAATGCAAATGATGATGTAAGTGACGAGTGATAGTGGTGTTCATGACAACTCAAGCATCGAAACGCGTGTTGGGTTGATTGTCAAAACTTGACATGTTTTTGCGTCAATTTGTTTAAGTCCCATTTTGCCCATGTGTGAAAATCAATGTTGCCTCGCCTCAAAACAAATGACACATTTACAACTTGTCACTAAAATAACATAAAGGGATCCAAGTTATGTATTGACATTATTTTGGTCAAATGTCAATTAACTATGGATTAAAATGAAAATCTTAGCAATATGGGTTCTTATTAAAGGCGTGTTAAGGATTTTTTTTCCATATTTGTGATGCGGTGAACTGAAAATCATCCAAAATATAGTTTAGCCAAAATTTTGTTTAAAAAAAGTATTCAAGTAAAAAAATTTAAGATTCATTCTCAAAATTTGGCTGTATGTTAGAACCCAATAAATGAATCTGGCGATATATATATAATTTTAAATTGTAAAAATGTGGTGACTAGAAAATTTTAAAACACATATTTTTAGCCATTAATTCTATTAACCAAATCGCTAAATTTAACCAGAAAAAAAAAGGTTGCCTCTTGCAGGCGTAAGTTGCCTCCTGTTTGAAAGAGGCATTAACAAATTATATATTGTAAAGGAAGGAAGTAACTTCCCCTGACTCCGGACGGACAGTATGGCCCAACTGGCTGCGGGCGTGCGGTTGAGAGGCCATCTCGCACCCGCGTGTAGTTTGAATGTGAGGGATGGCCTCTCAACTATCCTCGCGAATGATCTGCCTACCTATTGTGTGCCGGCCAAGAAATTTTTTAAAAAAATTTCAGGCCTCCTCCCATCCCTCTTAGACGACCAAGGATTTACTTTTGCGGATTGCCATAGCCAGACAGGGACGGACGGACGGGTATAGAAGGTAGGAGTGGTGGGTGCATGCATCAGATTCCTGGAAATCTTGAGGGGAGAAAAGAAAAATAAAAATTGGGTGAGATTCTTGGGATCGTGGGAGTGTCATTCGCTTATGAGACGCGGAAAATGAAGCCCAAGAAGGGAGAAGAAGAGATTATGTGATCACCAATTTCGCACAAGAAATAGAGATGATGAGGAAGAGATGGAATGTGGTGGTGGTGGTAGCTCCATCCATGGTCCTCCAGGTATAATCCAAGTCCTCCAAGCCTGATTCTGGAATGTGGGATTTTGGTGGTCGTCGTGGTTGTGGTCGTCGTGGAGCATTTTCCCAGGGGGTTAAGCCATTGCTTTGCTTCTGCTAGATTCTCAACAAGAAATAAAGATTTCCCTGATTCCTCTGCAGTTAGTATCATCAGAAGCTGAAGAGCTTTATAATTCTTTCTTTCTGAGGCCACAGTGCCATGAGGAGGACATCTGGAACGATTCGGTGTCAGCAGCGAACCCTGGAACTGTTGTTGCACAGTTGAACCTTGGATTGCAACACATATACCTACTTACTTTGTGGGTGGCCCCCCTTCAGGCATGAGTACCATTGATGAAGAGCTGAACGCAATGCTGCAAACTGACCACCATAGTAGCCCGACTCATTCGACTATAGCAAGTGTTATCGCTCTGACCAGCTCTCCAAGTACGGGTTTAGGATCAGAACAGATGACGGACATTTATGATTTCTCTTTTCAGTACTCATCACTTCATGCTCCAGCTAAAGTGCCAAGGTAGCTCATTTCATCTCCCACAGGAGGAGGAGGAAGAAGGACACCTGTTGCCATGAGATTTTTTTGTTAGATTACTGCATCTGTCAAAAAGGAGGCATAATCATGGTAAGTTGTCATTTGCATTGCAACAACACAAGGTCCTGCTGGATCCAAGTAACAGTCAAGTTAGTGTCTTTGGTGAGATTGAACTCCTCGAGAGGGAAAGGGGTGACAATGTTACATTTAAGGTGTAAAGAACCCTCCGCCCTCCTAATTTACTTCTGCTGATTTATCATACTCTTTAACAAATTCAACATAAATTAATTTATTTTCAAATTAATTAAAATTTGAAAAAATAAAATTACCAAGAATGCGAAAATCAACAAAAATATGTTTTTGGGTGTCAGATTTGGGATTTGAGAATTCAAGTCTATGGGGGCCAAACACCTATCACACACAGTTTAGACAATTTGGTGTCTCTTGCTAATGATATTATTTATACTAAAATTTTCAAAAATCCAGAGCCAACGTTTAAGATTGTAAATATATTAATTATTTGGCAAACATTTGCTGAATCCGTTCAGGGACTATGATATATATGTTCAAGTTCCCGATAATGCTTTCCTCATGCTTTAACTATGGGTAGAGCACATGAGTTGAGAACATTTGCAAAATGTGACCCCAAACTTAACTATTGTGTTGTTCTAGGTCCCTTACTTTTTGAAATGCCCTTCACCCACTATATAGTCCAACACGTATCCAGTCCCTCTTTGTCATTTAATAAGTAAGTCCAATACTACACATTAAGTTAATCACATTCAAATGGAAGAAGGTGGATTTTGATAAGTCCATACAATACTGCTTTGAAATACTCTTTCTTTTTTTCTTTCTCTCTCTCACACACTTTCTCTTCTTCTCTATTGTGATCTTTGCAGGAATCAACATCGCCTTAAGCAAATAAGTAAGTACAAACTAATAAACCATGGACTTTCATTTCCTCCGCCACCCCGGAGATTGATTTTGGCTCACATTTTGACACCAGTAGCCTTGCCTGCACAATTTTTCAGTTGATGTACCTAGATTTCAACAATGTCCACACACACAACAGCAGCACAGAAGAGTGCAGGAGAAACCCCCCGTCGCAAGATGGCCGAAGATATACAAGAAGGTATGCGTGCACTCATTGCACAACATGGTAGTGTTTTGGTTGTTTTGACGGCCCTTCGGCAGCACCTAGAAGCTCAACGGAATGACGAGTAAACTGACTATTTGGAAAATCATGTTCCACATATTGATGTTCCAACAGAATTCAATCAAGGCATGTCAAAATCTGCACGTGAACGTCACAATCGCCTAAAGAGAGAACGACATGCTAAACAACCTGAACAACCTTTTCTTCGTTATGACGCATTGCAATTATTTGGAAACAAAAATGTGTCAGCCCTGGGACAATGGGATTGTGGAGAAATGGACACAATATGTGGATTTTGCAATGCAAAAATGTGGATCAAAGAACGATCGGCAAAGTCGAGGAAGAACCATCCACAATTTTCTTTATGTTGCGAGAATGACAAAGTTATGTTACCGAATCTTCCTGCAACACCACAAAAGCTGGAAGTTCTTTTAACTAGCAAAGAGAGCAGTGTTGTCAAATTTCGAGATCAGATTCGCATGTACAATTCGGTGCTGGCATTCACTTCATTCGGTGCTAAAGTTGATGAGTCGGTAATAGGAGGCCCTGGACCGTACTCCTTTCGCATTCAAGGTGAACTTTATCACAAAATCGGATCCTTATGTCTTGTCGAAGGACAACAGCCACAGTTTGCATAGTTGTACATTCATGATACGAAACACGAACGTTAAAACCGCCATGTCGTTATGCCTTCGCTTGATCCAACGACGTTGGATCGGTTGTTGACCATGATGTACAATATCAATCCCTATGTCGAAGTGTTCAAAATGGCAAGGGATATGATGGCAACAGAAGGTGCTCCCATG
>Ga0116229_10007388_pt1 | contig 17417 bp, 15 predicted proteins | sample S1TSphgellanicum_3_FD_87313 | JGI IMG/M metagenome (GOLD analysis project Ga0116229, IMG submission 87313) | Host-associated microbial communities from peat moss isolated from Minnesota, USA - S1T2_Fc - Sphagnum magellanicum MG | ecosystem: Host-associated > Plants > Peat moss > Unclassified... | reverse complement strand
TTGTTGGGTAGAGAAGAAAAAGTGGAAATCATATATATTATAATATAGAAAAATTTTGTTATTATAAAAATATTAAAAAAATTTTTTTTTTATTTATATATATATATATATATATATATATATATATATATATATATAATATTATTATTTTTCTGGCCACCCACTTGAACCACATTAGAAATCTGGTGTTTTTAAAGGATTTTTTGTTCCTATTTTGGTGAGTTTTTTCCAAAAAAATCATTGAATTTGTGTTACCCACCACTATAAAAATCCCCCCCCACCCCCCTCCACCCAAAGCCTGGTTTGACAGATCTAGAAGAAGTACTAAGATGGGTAACCAACCTAGAAGAAGCCATTTCACTCTTGCAATAAAATTAAAAAATGGCCCTAGATTGATTCTTGGGTATATTCAACTTCTAGAAACTTGCATAAAAATAATGGAATATATAAATAAAGAATCATCTTTTTTTGGGGTCAAAAGTAAAAAATATAAAATCATTTCTTTGGTTGGCATGTGGGAAAAGAAGTTCACTTTATGACACATGCAAAAACAAATCAAACTCCAATTAACATTACTTTTTTTTAGCCTTCTTTTTTTTCCTTTTAAAACAATTAATTGTCAAATGTGTTAAGCAATAATATAATGTAACACAAGTGTTGACTATGCAATCAAAAGGAAAGACAAGTTGAATAAGTAAGTAAGTGCCTATGCTTGTTTTGTATCCAAGTTTCTCAAATCCCATAGGGAAGAGGATTGACAAAGTTTTCCTTTTTCCAAACATGAGAAGAAGAAAAAAAGTTATTTGACCATATTATCAAAATCATACCTATAAGATACCTATATGTTAGGGTAACAATAGCATAAGAAACCTATAAAGTATTATTAACTTTGTAGATTTCTCAAATTGAATTAAACAATTTAAATTGGATACTTAGCTTAAAACTTTGTATACTTAAAGAAGGGTTTGGAAAGAGAGCTTCACAAACACTTTGTGCGCATCTCACTTACATTTACCAAAGATACCTAAGAGATGAAGAGTGTGATCACCAACCAAGATGAAGAAGGAGAATCAAACAACAAAGTTTCAAGGTGGTGTAACTTGTTGTTAGATCACTCTTTCCCCCCCTTAGTGATCATTGCTAAAAAACACAAAGATGGATTCAAAGGAAGGCAAAAGGGTTTATATAAAAGCCCATTGAACACATGAACTCCTCAAACAAAGAACTTTTTTTGCATGCAATGAATGGGTGGGGACCCCAAAAATATAATCCACTACATAGGGTAAGGGAACTCCTCGCCATGCAATGGGTAGGGTACCCTTCAAAAAAGGGGGGCGGGGGGGGGGAGGGGAGACTAAGTACATAGGGTTAGGGACCCACCTCCAGTAGGTGGTACACCCCAAAAATGTCCACTAATTAGGGTTTAGGGACTCCCTCCCCATGCAATGGCTCCAAGTCCTGGAAAAAGAACGAATAAAAAAGAAGTGTTAACAGGCCGGAAAAGGGATCCAACGGACATAGAATATACGAACCAGACAAAGTAGGGTACTCTGGCCCAACTTTGTCGGACCTCTTGGCTGGTAGCCGAGAAAAAAACCAAACAATTTGTTTTGATGTGGGCGTCAGGGTGGTGGTTGTTGGGAAGAATGTTTTTTTCCCCTTGAATGGAGTATTATTATTCGTAAAGAACTAAATCACACTAACTTATGTTGTTGCTTGTAGTAGCTCCGGTGGAATTTTTTTTTTTGTCGTTTCCCTAGTTTGAGTAAGTAAGTAACGGATTCATAATGGTGTGTTTTTTGTTTGTTTACGTGTATGAAACTTTTGTGTTCTTTGGGTTCTATTCATTTTCATTTCTTTTGGCCTCGTGGCTGACTCTATGACCTCATGGCCAATTCCGGATGTTTAATTTAAAATTAAAAAAATAAAAATAAAATAATAATAACCAATTCAAAACAACTTTACGATCGCGGATCCTTTGCACACTCTATGTACTTGCATGCATTCTTAAAGTGAGAGCAAGAATTAGGGATATCCAATGGGGTTTCATTTATTCATACGTAAACCAATCACAGACAAGACGGCAACAAACTTCACCGTCAGAAGAACTTCCCTCAGAAAGACGTAAAGAAAAAGAAAGTCTACAAAGTGAAAAAGTAAACCGGTGGTAAGTTCGGTCCCATTAGCATATGCTCAGGTCACAAAATATATCCGAATCTGCTCAGCTGACTTCGAATCCGATCCGATCTTTCTTTGTAAATAATATGACCAGGCACTTCTCGTCAAATGTACTAAGTACCCCCAGGTTTTTATAAGGAAGCATGATTGCACTACCGGAGAGTGCAAGGGCACCTTCAACACATGTATGTCAAATAATTAATTAATCTGGACGGATTCCGTGTCGGAAAATAAAATATTCTTAAACAATTCAAAAGATGCCGAATTTTTGTGACATTTTTTTTCTCTTCCAAAAAAAAGATTTCTGAAATTTTTTGACATGTCCGGTATGTCCTCACTATTCGTGTCGCTGCCATTAACTGCCAAAATAGGTGACGAACACAGTTAGGGGAAGAAATTCCGCTCGGCCAATGAGGAATTTCAGCATGCACCGGGTAGACTGTTAGGTGCAAAGTATTAAATGGGTTGTCCCAGCAACCTCACCATCTCTCTCTCTCTCTCCAGAAGCAAAAGTGGAAAAAAAATGATTGGATGATTTCCGGATGGATGGATGGATGAATGGATGGATATTTCCTATCATTTTGTACCATTTTCCACATCACCACTTTAATCCAGAATGTGCAACATGGGGTGCTTTTTACCACTTTCCTCATCACCCATTTTAATCCGGAATGTGCAACAGGGCGGCATTTTTTACCGTTTTCTTTCATCACTCCTTTTAATCCGGATGTGCAACATGGTGACATTTTTTACCAGTTTCCTCATCACCCATTTTAATCCGGAATGTGCAACATGGTGGCATTTTTGTACCATTTTCCTCATCACTCCATTTAATCCGGAATGTGCAACATGGCAGCATTTTTTTACCATTTTCCTCATCACTCCTTTTAATCCGGAATGTGTAACGTGGCGACCTTTTTGCAGAATGTGCGACAAGCATGAGCTCAGTTACACAAGTGCTGACTTAACTGCAATGGAATATCTTTAGAGCTATACCCCCCATTATACCCAGAATGAGCTGTCATTTGGAGTCTAGATCGATTCCACACATGCTTACAAGGCAAGTTACAACTTTCAGAGTCAAGTTGTCTTGTTCATGTTGTGTATAATAGTAAAGTTATCCGTAAAGGTCAGTAAAACTCAGGAATTGACCTTTGGGTTTGGCCAAAAATTTAACAACAATAGCCAAAACCAACGACAAGACTCAATTGACAACAATAGCCAAAACCAAAAACAATACTCAATTGACGACAATAGCCAAAACCAACAACAATACTCAATTGACAACAATAGTGAAAACCAGCAACAATACTCAATTGAGTACAATAGCGAAAACCAACGACAATAGTGAAAACCGATGATGAGTGGGGGCATTTCGAAGAGTGAAATGGCCAATGTAAAAACGCTCGCCTCACTTTTCAAAATAATGCTCATGCAACTTTTTTTTCATTGTGATACCTGGCGGGTACCCACTGGGTATAATGGTAAAAAAAATTTAAATAAAACTCGGGCATACGTGTAGTGTGTAAAGCCCTAGGAGGAGGGCAGTGCAGGAAGAATAAGGATCTGGCACATGGCAGGAGCTCAGACGGTTCCGCCTGCGTTTCCGGTCAGCCCTCCTCCAGGGGCTTTTTACATGCCGTAAAGTTCGTGCCCATGTCAAAATCCGGATGAAGTAGAAGATTCCACCACCTAAGGGGCAGGATAAATAATCATGCAATCCCTGTGAAATTTGGAGTTTCCCTCTTGTGCAGTGGAAGGGAAATTAGTGCTCCTACATCAGTTTTGCCATGTAGCTAAAGTGGCAGTCATCATCCATACGATGATTTAGCCAGATTTGGCTACATACTATATATGAAAGTAGGAAACAAAACATTGAGATAATACTTGATTACCAACCCAATTATTGATAACCTACTAGTCGGTTATTGATTCTTTTGAAACTGAAGAGATAACCAACCCACCTAGTTACATCACATTCCATGCACCAGAAACACCCTTATGGTTATTGAAATATAAATTTTGACAACTGACTAAGATGATTGCAATTTCATCAAAGTAGGTTATCAATCTTTAAAACCTAAACATATTATGATAAATAATAAAATTTAAATAGATTTTTTAAAAGCCCTTATAACCTAGCCATGTATAACCAACAATTCTCAAGGTGGGTATTTGAGAACTAACCCTTATGCATATTCAATGGTTATTACTAGAAATAACCAAGTAAATTGGTATTGGTGGTATTATTCTAACAATGAAATTGATAAGCAACAAGGCTTAATTTATACCTTGCTATAGGCCAACTATAGTAAGAACCAATGTTGGCCTATTCTTAGATTTTAGAAGAACTATTGGGTCCAAATTTAGATTTTTTTCTTAACACAAGACTTGTCGGGTACAAGGGTTGCAAAATAAATTCAAAAAATGATACCCACTAATTCAAAGACCAATGTAATAAAAAAGCAAGGTTGTACGATCACCAATAATCCTATTGTCTTACAAATGCCAAACCATTCATAACATTATGTACACAATCATGATGAGAATGCACATAGAACAAATGGCAGAATGCACAAATGTTTTACATCAATGCTTCCATAACAATTGCACAAGTTGAACAAACACTTTAGCCTAACAAGATTCATACAACAATATGAAATTCATATGATCTAATAAATTAGATCCTTCTAGACATCTCTATGTGATTATCATGGTCATTTTTTTGTATCAAAAGATTTTTTTAATTCTACAACAAGCTCCTAACACTCCCCCACAATCATCGCCAACAAATTCACAAGGTATTCTCTGGATGTGTGTATCTATTGTCTCCCAAGTTTCAACCCCAAATTCCTTGGAGCTCCCAATATTGAACAATATGGGTCTCTCAAATTTCCTTAAATTCCCATTATGCATTGCCCACTAACATTTATCGTTGATATTGGGTGCTATTAACTAACCCTATGTTCTTCATCATTTTCACTAAACATGTGAAAGCATAGTCAAATAGTTAATGTACTTTTCTAGGTTGAATTATAAGTACCTTAAAATATATCATGAAATTATCAAACATGTAATTTGGTTGGGTAGAAAGATTGAAGTTAATATAGTTCTTGATTTTACATGAAAAATATGATAAAAACATATTTAATCAATAGTTAAGTAAGATTATTCTGATTGAAAGTAGGTGCAAATAAATGTCCTATTTCATAAAAGTAGATGTAAGTAGATTAAAACAATGTCCAAATCAAAAAAAAAATGGAAGCCTTAAAGTATACCATAGATTTTGTGAAAACATGTAATTTAGAAATGTCATATTTGGTTTTTGGAAATGAAGTAAATTTAAGGCATTTAAATTTTTTATTTTCAAACACATTATTTACACACTTTTATAATGCAATTGCTTTTCATTCTTATGAAATTTACATTCTTATGATGTCAATTGAAGCTTCATGGTTTGTATATTATGATAAGAGGAGTTCTTGAGCTATTTCATGCTTAGATGTGAAAATCTTTACTTTTGAATTAGAGAATACTACTTTTGTGGTCTAATTGATTGTGTTTTCACCTAAACATGTGCATTTTCATATCGCATTATTATATGATTCCTACATTCTAACTCCAATGCGTAGTGGAATAATATTGAAATCTTTATACCAATTTCAACACACCAACAACAAGATGCCTAAAATTGTTTGAAAACCACAAAACTTAAACAAGATGAACTAAAAACTAGGTACTTACTTTAGGGATATCTCTACCTTTTATCCTCTCCATCATTGCCCCTTCATTGAATCCACCAACCATTCTCCCTGGCAAGCTTCCACCATGGCCAAAGTCCATCAAGCAACAAGAGAATAATTTCTTTTTGTTACCATCACACATTAACACACCCAACTTAGCTCCACCACATCCTTGCAATAGATAAACAATATTACACAACCTTTTAAGAAGCAAAATAAGTCTTCGTCAACTGTCCCTTCTTTTATTGTTTTTCCTATTTCTAGTGCAATATTCATTTTCATTAGGTCTTCATCCATCAAACAAACTCATCCCAACTTTTCTTCATCCTACACCAAGTCAAATTTCTTATATTGTTAGTACCCTACAATTGCACTTTATGATGGATGTTGGAAATTATCAACCCAATTATCAAACCGATTATCAAAATAACTTGCAATCTATTTCCTTGGTTTCTTGTAATTAATTAAATTGATAATCACATGATAATGAAATTTCAAAATCTAATAACCTACATAGATGACCTGATTGTCATTTTGATAGGTTATGAATCTTTAGATATTATTATTAAAATTTATAAAAATAATTTAAAAAACCCTATAAATTGTTATAATTGATGATTATTAATTGGTTATTTGATAACCTACCTTTATGCATAACTAATGATTATTATTCAATTTTTTTCATAATCTATTTAATTTTTTTTCCAATTTGTTGATATTGATAACCTTTGTGGTCCCAAAAAAAGGTGAAAAACTTACTTGATGGTTTTTTTTTATAAAAAACAATAACCAACCAACATTAGTGGGAACCCTAGCTAACCTCCTTTTCCATCCCAATCTCTTGGTAAGGTGGAAGTACCTTGGTGTGTTGTAAAGGAACTAATAGGTTTTGTGGGTTCATTGGTAAAACCTGAAATTTTCTATTTTGCTATTATTTTGGGAACCATAAGGAGGAATGATCCCACAACATTTTAATGTTAGTAAATAAATGAATTTGGTGTAACCATTTTTGTGGTTGATTTGTGTTTTTATGGTAAATTTTAAATAAAATTTGAAATTATATAGTTAGTTATTTAGTTTTTTCATTTCTTTTCTTTTTGGGGTCATATTTTTGAGTTTTGAGGATTTTTTGAAACAAAGTTTAGTGGAAATTTTTTGTAATAAAATATAAACATTTTCCCATTATCATTATAAAAACATCTACATGTAATTATGCTTCTTCTACTTGCTTTAAAACAATATTCAACATTTGCACATTAGGAAATAAAAGGATAATGGAGTTAAGTTCAATTATGTGAGTTTTTTTTATCACATGTTTGGTTATTGTCATTGATCCAATAATACCAAGAACAATGTATATATTTATATACCATAGTACCTAGGCTTATTCGACAACAAGGTGCATAATTTAATTTTGATTTATTTCATCAATTACATTCAACAATAGAAATAATAATATTTAAAATTCAACATAAGACTAAATAATGAAGCTATTGTGCTTGAAAGCTTCATTCATGTTTTTGGCATGGCAAGTAACTATTTTCCAAAATTATTGGCAATTCCAAAAAATAATTAATTATGCCTAACCAATTCAGGTACTATGATAATATATATATTACCTCATCTATTGTACATTTGGAAAAAATATAAGAAGGGGTATTATTATTTCCTAGAATACATGTAATTTTGATTGCAATGGTATTTGCACATTGTAAATGTTTTGGGTACATTTAAATTTTTTTAAGGTACTTTATACCTCTTTGTGGAAATATTTAATTTTAATGATATATGAATCGGAGGAAATCACATTTTATACAATTGTAAGAAAAAACCCAACAAAACAAAAATTGAACCTTTCTTTTCCTTTGAATTTTACCTATCTATGTTTTGAAGGTAGTTGAAAAAGAGTATTTAGCACATTGTTAGACGATAATAGTCTAGGTTTGAAATACTTGGTTGGAAATTTCATGTGTGTTTTAATTTCTTTTAGTCATTTATTTTATGCCCTTAATGCAAAAATAAACATGCAATGGGTATAATTATTAGGGATGGTTTGTATCCATGTATGATCAAAGTTATGGAGGTATGTTACATGAACAATGACATATATGTGTTTGAAAGTTAGCAAAAAATTAATTATTAAGAATAGTTAATTATAGTGTAGGTGAATATATACTACAAATTTTAACTAGTTTAAGTCACATTCACCAATATCATACCATTTAGTTCACTCTCCATTTTCTTTTGACCAATTTAAGTTTTCTCTAATAATAATAAGCCAAGGATGAAAAGTGTTTTCCTTTTCATTTTTGGTGATTTAAAAATTTATAACTCTTTAATGCCAACCACTTAATACAACACCCCAAGGTGCTTCCATTATATTTATTTGTGAATGGGATATTCATCCATCACATTTCACAACACCTTGTGACACATGCTAGGTCCATCTCAATATGAACTAAATAAAAAAGCATTAAAGTCACAAATTTTGAAGATTTCAAAACTAGGAAATATGCTTTTGTTCAATGCATGAAAATTGAAAGTTGAAATGTCAAAATAATCGTTTTCCACTTTGCAAGGAAAAAAAAGGCTAATATTTTTTATTTCTATGGAGGAATCATGATGTCAATTTATCTAGTAAAATAGAATTGATTTTTGACATGATGGCACCTTACTTTCAAAACTCTACCCCTTATGGGTCTTAAGATTTGTGAGGTGCTCATATTATGAAGAAAATCATGTTCCTTTGTGTCACCATATTATTGAATGTTGTTCCTTTGAGTTTTATAAGTTATTTGCTCCACAAGTTGCAAACATGGGCACTAAGTACAAGCTATGCCTAACTGATTGAGTCAATGAGAACAAATGAAAAATGTAACAAGCTTGTTATATTGTGCCATTTAATTAGCTCTATGGATGTGCCACACATTATATGAAACAAATGTTGAAAATTGCTTTTCAATGTGTTGTTTACCTTGTTATCAATAACACCACTTTGTATCCCATACATATTATTCACCCAACTATCGCGCATTAATATACGTTTAAGACATGGATGAATTTCATGAGTAATTCCCAACATATCATAAGATTCCCGTTCCTGAAAATTGGCACTTTTCCAAATCCAAAAAATAGACGGAATTTGGGGATTTTGCCTCGATACAAAAACTTTTATATAGACTTCTTCAAATTGATATGCGTTGTCTTGTACTTTCGTGAAGTGATACTCACTAGCCCAACTCACAGCAGAACATCTAGAAGTTCAGCAAAAAGTTATGACAAAGAAGGGTGCAAGATTGGCAGTGTTTCTTAGTCTGGTTTGGAGGAAATAAGTCTATTTTCAAAGGACTTATTAAGGACGGACCCTTGATAAGTTAGTCATAAATAGGCTTTTTATAAGGTTGAGTCGAAGTAAGGTACTCTCACAGATCATCGCGTGCGCAGTTAAAAGGTGCAAATAAAATGATATAGAGCATTATGTCTGGCAACTAAAAAAGGCTTAAACAGCCAGGAAGCACAAGGTGCAATATGTCAGAGAGGTGAAAATATTATAGAAAATGAAGGCTATCTAATTGGAGGTCAATTTTTTTCGGTTGAAATAGGTAAGTGAAATGGATACCTTATCCCTTGGGAGTGCACTAAGGATTTTACTAAACATAAAAAAAATTATCCATTTTTTTTAAAGAAAAAAAATGAGAGGCATTTCCAAATTTGAAATGCTAGATGGAGGAGGCATTCTATTTTTTGAAACACCCCACAAACATTAGAGGAAAAAATCTAATGGGTTAAAGTACCTTCCAATTAATTAGGTATCTAAAAGAATCACAATAAGATATTTGCAATTTGGAAAAATGCTTTTATGATGGTTGGCCAACTAATGAGTCTATAACCAAAAAACAAAAGTTTTCAATGATGATGTTTGTTGGCAAAGATCCCAACAATTCTAGTTGGTGCCCGACATCAAACCCTAAACCCAACAATATCATATGGTTTTTCCTTACAATAGCAAGGCTTTGGCTTTTGACCTATGTGAGGCAAACTTTGTGATTTCATTTATTACAATGTAAAATATGTGGTTTAAAAAATAGGTGAATTATATATTCATTGCTATTGGACATTAATGACATAAACTCATTTGAAAAATTATAATATTGCGGGTTAAAACTTTGCCATTAATTTGTGAAATTGACGTCAAAATTCCAATATTAATATAACACCAGTGTAGCCTATGTTGTTGCCCCAAGTGTGAACACATTGAGAGCTCAACTGATTTTTCCATTCAAACCAAATTTTTGTAATTTCTTTGAATTTCTAGCAACAAAATTCACTAAAAAATCAATATCTAAAAATTGATATTTAATTCAAAGCACTTTAGCTCTAAAAATTGTGAAATAATTCTATTAAATTTGACTTGTTCGAGGCTTTTCAACAACACCAAAAATGCCCCCAAATTCCAATACAATTTTCAATTTCAATTTTATTTAGTTTTCATTGAGAAAATGATTCAATAATGAATAGCTTCCACATAGTAGCTTCAAATAATCTCAAACCAAATTGGTGCACCCCTACTTGTTGAGAGTTTTCTGAAGATATCAAGATGATGAAACCTTGCTAAAATTTATTAAGATAAAGCACCCAATGAAGGGGGAGAATGAAGAACAAAAGGAAAGGACCCACGTCCATGCCATAAAACAAAAACCTTTACCAAGTGGGCAAGTAAGAAGAATGGGAAAAAGTCACATACCCAACCCCTTTGTCACAAGAAACATGTTAGAAAAGGAAAGGGGAATTACATTATAAAAAACAACTAGCATAGAAAAACCTTCACCAACAATAATGACTCACCTCGAAATAAATGTAACTTGCATTTGTTCCAACACCACTAACACCCTCTATTTGTAAAATGCATGCAAAACCAAAAGAAGAAGACTTTTGAAACCTTATGTTACCCAAGCCATGTTAGCACAACGATGGAAAAAATTGTTGGCTTGTTGATGTAAACACCCAAAAACCTCAATGGCAAAAAGAAAAAACAAATTAACAAGGCATCGATATCAATAAAATCCTTTCTTTTTCTAAGTTACTACCATCGCAGCCACCCTGTAAGACAATGCAGCATGCAAAACCAAGTTCACTTGAGTGGGGTCAACAATGACAACATCGGCCAACTTGCAAATGTTGTCAACTGAAAGCACAATGTTGGCCCATTAATGTGAGGATTGGAGGGTAGGTGGCAAAAGAAAGTGGGTATGTTCACACATAACATGAAAACCTGCATTTTTCACAATGGATGTAAAGGCATCTCGCATGACATTATGGGATGTTGTGTTCTTGCTGCCATGAACTCAACAAAATAGGTGAATCCTCATGGGGTTTAAAGGTTGGCCAAAGATGTAATGTGACAAACTAAGGGCCAATGGGTGGGTTTGGCCCAAACTAGTGCACATTCAAGGGAGAAAACATTTGAAGTCAAACCAAAAAAGGGATGAATGGGTTAGCGTATAACCAAGCACTTGTTCTTGGCCGTGTGTAAGACTTCAAACGTGCGTGATGGAATTTAAAAGCAAGTCAAAAAGCATGCTAGAAAAGGATGGTCATGTAATCTCTCTAAAATGCTCTTTTGAAGTTGATTTCCTTTCTACAAGTTGCTAAAAAGGGGATATGCACAATGTTGATATTATAAGAAGAAGCTCACATGCCAACCTCAAATGGGTTTAGAATGAAAGCAAACTTGAACTACTCATCCCTATTGCCTCTAATAAAAATAGACAAGAGTTTACCTTGAATTTCGAAACAATGATAAGGGCAATTTAAAAGCCCAACTCCCAAGATAAGTTATCGATGTGATAATTTTAGAGGATATGAGGCCAACCCTTCTAAAAGAAATGGGGAAAGTAATTTGCCAATGCACTAGGGAGGCATGGGGGCACTCTAAAGAACCTAGTTTTAGGAGCCTCCCAAAAACCCCAAAAGGTTCAAATGAAAAGTCACAAGTTGATGCTAAAAGCACGAAAGGGGGGAAAAATGTAACAAATAGGAAGGCCTTTGAGTAAAACATTGAAAAAAGATACCAAAATCAACCTGAACATCCCCCAACCTCAAACGACCTCTACGTGGTGAACCTCTTCATTTAAGGCAGCCTTTAAAAAGGAAAAGGAGAAGGAAGTAGAATTTAAAGGAATGTTTAAAACTTTGATGCCATCAGGAAGGTAGCAAAAACTAAAAGGAAGGAAAAACTTAGGGGGGAGGCCTTAAAGGGTCCGAGTTAAGTGCATTTGCAGGGTTAAATAACTACTGCCATGAACATTAATTGAAAGATGAAATGATCAAAATTAAAGGTGATGATAAAAACAAGACCAAGGATGTGGGAATCATGAATTAAAGAGGGGAAAAAAAGAAGAGAAAAATGCATGAAGAACAATGCAAATCATGAAAATGGGCAAGAACAAAAAGGGGCTCAACAAACAGATTGCCTTGGCACACACCAATAGGTGAAAAAAGGATGGACAAATTTCCTAAAGTGAAGTGATGACTAAAAAATGAAGGAGATTCCTAGGCATAAAAAACACAAAAAAGGGAAAAGTTATGATAATTAACCTCTTACTGCCCAAAGCTCCTAGAATATGGCTTTACACAAAATGGATTTGAAAATGTTTACAATGTCCAATTGAAGTAGCACCCAATCAAAATGTACTTTTAGAGTAGTTTGGATAACATGAACCACAACTTCACACCCACCCTTAATATCCACACCAAATTGATGTGGTAACATGTGTGAAAGGAATGCATTAGAATTAAATACACAATGTTTTACTCACAAGCCAATAAAACACTTTGTTCATTACTATTGGTTGAACACCACCTAAAGGTTTGGCCAAAATCAAAATCTTGGCGGCACTAATAATCTAAACAATAGACCCTAGGATATGACCTATGGCCACATGGGAACCCAAGTAGTGAACTAGATGAAAACACTCATTGTATGTTTTGGGTCAAATTTTTTTTCAAAATGTTCGAAGTCCATGCCTAAAGGACCCATGCTAACAAATGGGACAAATGGATGAATGCCAACATAAAAGAATTAAAATAAAATTCAAAGTCTGCATCCAATTGAAAATCTATCAATGAATCCAATCAACAAAAATCTAAACTTGAAAGATGCAAAACTTGCAAAATGTTGACAATCTTAGAAGAGGTTAAAGTTGGGGCAAAAAGGGGGAGGGGGGGTAAAGCCCTGGCAATGCATGTGAATTCTTTTGCATGCCCAAGGGTTAAACTTTGTTCAAATTAATAAACAAGGGGAAAGACAAGCACAAGATCTAAAGAGGGCACATTTGCCAAAGGAACTTGAACCACAATCAACATCACCACAAATGCCTGTGCCTTGAGAAGATGTTTTGCTTCATATTTTCCCAGTCATTTAAAAGGAATCATCAAAGGCACGCCTTGGTCCTTCGATGCCCAACTGATCCACCCCTAGGGGAAGGGTGAGACACCATTGTGGAAACAAAAGGAATAGATGTTAGGTGGCCACATCAAATAAATTTCAAACAATATAATCAAAGGGGAGACAAAAAACTAGTTACACCTCTTGCCACAAAGCAAAAGGGATGTGCAAGTACAAATGGGGGTGATGAAGACCTAAATAAAAGGCATTGAGGGGGTCCAAAGTTAAAACCCAAGCCCATGCAACCAAATGTGGAGAACAAACCAAGGGGGTAATTGAAGCACCATGGGCACTGTTTGCTGGAAGAACATGAAAATACTTAATAATGCCTTTGGGACACCCCATGTTGTGTTGCAAAAATAACGACCCACATCTAGAACAAGGGACATTGTGGTGGGCCCCATTTTGGCCTATGAGGTACATAAGGGACCAATCATGCAATGAGTATGAAGAACCACACCAAGATCAGAAGAGGGAAGAAGCTTTAAATCGAAAACAAAAACATGAAAATAATGAAAATAAAGGACTCAAAGCTAATAGGGGACAAAACCCCCTTAGAAGATGAAAATTTTGAAAAAGGATGGGGAGAGGAAATGGATGCCATCGTTGAAAAAAATAAAAATAAAAGGCAACTCATAACAGAAGGACAACTTAATTAAAAAAGGACAACCATGGCCCAAAAAAATAGCCTGAAACAAAAGGGCAACCCGTACAAAAAAGAAAACCTTCAACAACTACAAGCTTTCACACTTCGCCAACGTTGCCCCCACCTCCATGCTCCTTTCCAAATGCCCATCTCCATTGCCTCTCAACACTCCTACTGCCAACACCCCTTCATAGTAGTGCTCCTTAGAAGCTACTAAGGTTGAAGTTCCACAATCTGATGGTGTTGAAACTCAACTCCACAAGCTAGTTGTTCTTGAAGCTCATGTATAAGCAACCATTGGAAGAGTATGAAAAAGTAAATTGGGCAACTCTTTGTAGCCAAAATAAAATGTTATACCCATGTAACTTAGCATTACTAAAATAGAGTTTGGTACTTTGCATTTCATGAACAAACTTGAAAACAAGTCCAAAAAATCATTCTCTAATTTGTCACATTTGGTGGTTGTAAGAGTAGTGATGGTGAACAAAAGCATGGCATGAAGCACCTTGGTTTGGAAAATATTAGCATGAAAAAACAAAACAAAACACATATAATACATGCCACAGTAAACATTGCATATTTTACATTGTAATGGCTACAATCACAAAGTTTATTTGACACATGAACCATGGCATGATCTTATAGGAAAGACCATATTCCATGCTAGTGATTGTGTGAAAAAAATGAAAAATCTTTTGAAAGCACAACAACAAACCCAATCAAATCATTGGCACCCCCAAGTCAAGCTTAGTGGCACAAGGTTTAAATGACTTTCACTTGCACATTAGTGGGTTTGAACTAGTTTTGTGCGAGTACATCTTTTACCTTAATATATTCACCATATCTAAATAAAATACATTATTTATCCTACCTTGTTTTTAAAAAATCAATAGGTTCTAATGAAGTGCATACCTAAAGGTATTTAAATTTGAAATTTTATACTTTATTCATGACATTGCATATATGTAAAATATACTCTTACCCAAAGCCATATATGTTTTGGAATTCAAGTAGAAACAATTAAGGTATGTATGATTTAACCCATAAGTTTTGTTAGTTATATTGATTTGATGGGTGCCTATCTAGTCCTTTTTTTTTCCTCATTTTTTTTGTAGTAAGGCAATTTGATTGGCCCATCACAAAAAAAAAAATTGAAACTTTGGAAGCTCCCCAAAAATACAATGTTCTATGTGATGATGTAATGTTTCCATTTTGGCCCAACTATAAAGGTGGGCAGGGGAGAACTTTAGGCAAACCATATATAATAAAATTGAGGTTTACAAACATGTTGTAAAAAGTGCACATGTTAGGAATGATAAGTGTGTGGTAAGGAAATATTTCAAATGGAAGGTCCCTTTATTTTTAGAGGTCATAATTTTTATGTCACTTGATGAAATTGGATGATTAAAAAGGCTATTGAAATGCCCAAAGATGAGTTACAAATTACTTTTAGACTTTGTCATTAACTGAGCTTCAACTATGACATCATTGCCTTCTAATACACAAAATTTTCATTCATAGACATGTTTACCTTAATCATGAAGGAATCAAATAATTTGATTGGGGCATGGGACAAAAAAATTCATGTAGACAAGCAATGAGCATAGCAACAACCCCCTCTATGGAGAGTGAAGACCAAGGTTTGTTTTTTTGGTTTTTATTTTCAAATTTTCTAATGTAACATCATTAACAAGGAAAATTTAGCATTAATTGACAACTCCATGTTGCCATATGCAAAATTTAGGAGGCATTTCATTTTTTGTATTGCCCAAATTAAAAAATTTAAAAGTTGCATAATGCCTAAAATTTATTTATTTTTTGCTTGAAACTTCCACCCTAGAAGATTGCCCAATTTTCATAGGTTGCCCATTCAAGGTTCAAACCTATGTATTTTTATTTATTTTTCCTTTTCCTTTTTCTTCTTTTTTACCTATTTAATTTTTTTTGGGGGGGGTGGATTTGATGGCCTTTTAACCTTGTGAGGTAACCCTTTCAAGTTAACCTCATGAGATTATTTTAAACATAATTTTGAAAGCAATGTGAAAGGATTCAAATTCAAATTTTAATATTTTTTTGTCACACCATTTGTAGGAGGTTTTCCATCCATACTTAAGTGCATTCCACAACCTCTTAGGCATTTGCCCTCCAAAATTTATAAACAATGTGGAATTTAAGTGCATTGAATGATATGTGAATAACATGATAAATCATGATCTGAATGGATGATTGGTGAAATTGATTAACTACATATGATTTTTCATCGAGAAACCATGACTTAAAGCAATTCATGTCTATGGATGAAATAAACATTGATGGATGAATCTATCCCCTTTGATTAGATGAATTCCATGTATAAATTATGTCCAATGAAATCAAAAGGATTTTTTTATGAATGGGAAATGACCCCACTAAATGAAATTTCTTCTAATGAATGAATAATCATTTGGATGGATTTAGGTTGTTTCAAAATTAAACAAATTTCATGAATGGAATATCATCTGGAAATTCACTTCATTTCCAAAATAATTCTTTCAAAATTCATTCCATGTCTATCACAATTCATGTATGATTCCATGAATGAACATTCATCAATTCATATTGAGGAATAGATAATCCTTCATTCATAACTTTTGTGGATGAAAATTCATGGCAAAATGGATGGATTTTCCTGAGTGAAATTTGATGACATTTTAAGATGAAAAAAGTTAAGAAATTTCATTGATGTTGGTTATTCCATCCATGAAATATAGTTATGTTCAATTTTGTTTCAACCATAAAAAATGATCATCCATTTTTTATGGATGAATGTGCATAAAATATCATTTGTGAATTTTCAATGGATGAATGGCTGAATTTTCATGAAAAAAATTTCATGAAATTCAAGATGGATTTTTTTATATCCAATATAGAATATTCTCCACAATTTTATTTCATTCATGAAATTCCATCTATGCAACTTTATGACTAGTGGTTCCTTACAATAGTTAGTTCTTGTTAGTTACATTAATCTAAAAGCTAATGCATCTCATCATCATGTTTGTTTAGCATTGACATATATGGGGGGATGGGAGTTCAATTAGTTACTAATTAATGACAATGGAACATGGAATGCATGGAGTAGATTTTGTTGGCACAAAATTCTCAACACAATTGAATTCATATCCTACCTAAATCCCATGCTTGATTATAATGTATCATGGATGAAATTTCTTGAATGCAATTTGGATGAACTTTTATGGATGAAAGACTAAAAAAAATTCATGGATGATTTTTGATTCATCTTGAAAGTTCATGAAATATGACCCATTCAACCAAGTTCATCCATTGAAAATTCACAAATGATATTTCATTGATATTCATCCAACAAATATGGCTGAATTTTATTGAATGTAAGAAAACTATG